>Ga0209349_1000107_pt1 | contig 44361 bp, 61 predicted proteins | sample ETNvirnome_2_130_FD_184067 | JGI IMG/M metagenome (GOLD analysis project Ga0209349, IMG submission 184067) | Marine viral communities from the Pacific Ocean - ETNP_2_130 (SPAdes) (version 2) | ecosystem: Environmental > Aquatic > Marine > Oceanic | place: Pacific Ocean | collected 2013-06-22
TGTCGGCGTTTACAGTAATTTGCTTTTGCCTATCGGTCAAGTGATATCTCGTACCACGTGCCGTCTAGTTGTATCTCTAAGTATGGATTGCCACCATACATTGTGAATTTGAGTGTTCCTACAATCCAGTTGCCTATTTTTAATTCAATAACAAGCATGTCGGGATCACCTATTCCTTTTGATGTTGTTGCGTTTCGTGTTGTTGCGTAGAGTTTCATGATACTAAGTCCTCCAGTGACTTAATTGGTTCGTTCATATGTTGCGGGATAATCCAGTCTCCATTGGTAAGTTTGTTGATACCAGTTCCGTCTGGTCGCAAACAATCATCACTCCACCATTGGCGTATGAGTTCGTCGGGGTCGTGCTTTATTCGAGTGAAGATAGTCTCCATGTATTCGTACTCTCCAGCTTTAATTGTGATTCGTTGTCGGAAGATCATAGAAGTTCCTCCACTAGACGCTTGATACACTTTTCCTTTTTAACTGATTTTAGGATTTTTTGGTATCTTGCCTCTGCTTCGGATTCAGCTTGCACATCTTCGTAGATATAGGGTCGGTTGACTATTACTTTGTAGAGTTTCATTAGTCTATTCTCCCTTCTTCCGTGAATTCATAGTCGTTTGCCTCTATAGTATCAATAATAGCTTCATCTTCTTGGAGTTCGTAGTGATATTTTTCAAGTTCTTTATAGATTTTATTACCTATTTCTTCACGATCCTGCTCAATAATTGATACGAGTTCACGCATTTCGTCACTTGCTTCTTCGTTTGCAACTCCTGCCCATGATTCTGATTCCTGTATGTCTGTAGATGTTGCGTAATTATAACGCCCATTCTGTACAATGGCGATATCGTATTCATTACTATTTTGGTATAGGTTCGGGAATTGCTTTTGCAGTTCGTGGAATTTGATATATTGATCAATGTCGATACGTGCTATGAAGCAAGCTCCGTCTCCTTGTGAGCCGAAACCAGAAAAGTAAATAGTGATATCTTCATACCCTTGCGTACATAATCCTTCCGTCCAGTTTTCATAAATAGGATCCCACCAGTCATGATCCATATTTATGTCCCGATAATTTTCAAGTATCTTTGCTTTAAGCTCTTTGGACGCTTCCTCGAATTGGTAGACTTTGTAGGTTTTAGTTCTCATACAAGTATCTCCTCGATATCTTCAATGGCTTGGTCAATGTCTACCAGCTTATCTTCATCGTCATTACCAGCGAACCATTTACGATAATCAGAAAGAGCTTCGAGTATAATCTCGTGTGTTTTTTCTCTCATATAACTACCTCCATTTCGTCGTCGTCCGGATCAAGGTTATATTCGTCCTTGAAAGTTTCTCGCGTTCTATCCTTAGCGTCTTGTTCGGACGTGGCGGATATTGCTTGAGTAAACTTTAGAGTTACGTTTACCACGTAGTCTTTTTCTTTTTCCATAAGTTTATATTTAATTGTCGAGGAACTAGCACTCGTTGAGTCTAAGCGACTCATAACAGGTTGCGATCGGCTCACGGCTCTGTTATGAATGGCCTACGGCTCTGTTATGAAAGGCTCACGGCTCTGTTATTGCGTGCCTTGGTTTTTCATACAAAAAAATACTACTTATGGATTATGGATAATTTGAAATTACTTAATAAATGATATTATTTTTTCTCGATCGTTTTTATTGACGTTGCTATTTTTAACGGCGCGCGTGGCGGTTCGTACTTTGTACCGGTGCTTGCGTTCGCTTTTCAATTCGTCGTCAATCTCTTCCATGCGCTCTTCGATCCTGAATTTTAGCTCTTCCTTAAAGTCCATGCCGTCGTTGACTTTCTTGATATAGCGTTTCATGCCGTCGATCGCGTCGATATCTTTTTGGTATGCCGTGATAACATTTTTCATTTCAGTCAATGTTAGGTTGCCGTCGTCCTCTTCTACCTCTTCCAGTTCTCCAAGTGAGTCCGCATAATTGAATACGACGTAGCCTCCGGATCGTCCGGCGGTATAGTGATCATGCGTGATCGTGATCGCGTGTAGCATGTCAATATCTTGTTGCTTGCTAGCCTTTGATCCCCACGCGCTATACTCCCCGCGTAGCTCTTCGAATAGATAATCGACGGCGGTTTCAATCCAAAAATCATGGATTGAATTGCATTGATCATCTGTAAAATATTGACGTAACCGGCTTCGATACTTTTTATCTTGTTTAAGTATTAGCGGTTCTATGTCAATATAATCATTGTTTATATTCTTGATAGCTTGTCTTATCTCTTCCGGCGTTGCATTTTTTATAATCATATATCTTATTATTTATTATTTTGTATCCAACTTGCGATCGGTTCCACGTTCCCGCACGCGGTACACTGTACAAGCTTTGCACCGTCTACAACTATTTTTGTAGCTTCTCGACGCTTGCATTTTGTGCATGTCATATCATTGTAGATATAATTAGTATTACTAGAACCATAAACGCTTTGAGGTGGTTTAATCTCTCCTCTTTGCGCTCCTGTCTCCAATTCCATGTGTATGTGTTCATACTCTTATAGTTTAAGGCTGGATAAGTTCCAGCTCCTATAGGTATATTACCATACATTAGAATACTTGTCAAACCTTAGAACACATAGAATACATACACTAGACCACATAACACGCAGTATGTCAAGCCCACTACAATCAAGTGAGCGAAGCGAATCATTTACTTTGTATAAAAAAATAGCACCACTGGTGTATGCTGTTTAATGCTCTGTTTTTTTCCTTATCCCCCCCCATTCTTTTGCTCTCTTCAATATGTATAGTGTATTAGTATGCCTATTGCTCACGAGATGTCTCAGTTTCAGCTATTAGGGGTAGCCCTACCCTCTCTCACTTGACGTTTTCCTTTATAGGAGTTTACCCTCTGCCATAAACCCTTTTTCCAGGAAAGCCTACTTCAATCTTACCACGTTTGCATACAAATTGCAAGCTCATTGTAGCCAGTTTGTAGTGTTTTGTGTTATGATTGAGGACATAAATACAACTATATGATCGCCACTACAAAAAATCGACTGTTCTCTAGCGAGGCCTACCCCATTATCATGGAGGAATGGAATAAGAAGATTCAAGTAAATCCGAAATATTCCAAGAAAAAGTTCTATGAGGACTTCGTTAGCAAAAAGATCCCCAGCTATTCGCAGAGAGCCTGGTATCAATTCCTAACGAACTTTGAAACCGAAGCCGGACTACCCGCCTTGCAAGATGTTCGCATTCAGGAACTCCGCCCGGACGCTGCGACATCTGGTGCAACCCGCACACTTCTTAAGAATGAAGAGGCCACCGCCAAAGGAATGACGGCAGCAATAAATACCGGTGCACTTTTTTACGAAAGACTTTGGACGAAATATAATAACAACGAACCCATGACAAAGTTTGAAGAGTCTTGTATGAAAGATCTTTTACTTAAAGGCATGAAAGCACAAGACAGTCGGATCGCTGCTATCGGCAAAGTAAGGGAAGACAACCGGGAAGAGGAAAAGATGCAGAGGGCTTTTGATTCAGGGGCATACTAATTATGGCCCGCCCAAAAGCAATCGACAAAATGTCTCAGGCGGAATTAGAACGAGGTTTGACAAAAGAGCAGAAGGCATTGTTGGCGGACATAAAGATCGGGAAACACGACCCGGTATATTTTGCAAACGAAATTTTAGACATCCCACTACATGACGGCCAGAAGTTGTGGTTGTGGATGACAACGAAGACGCAGTTGGATAAGGCACTGGAACTCGGACTGAAACTCGGTGTCTGGAAGAGTAAGGAAGAGTTCATCGCGCTTCGGGAAGCCAACCCAGACATGCTGAAGAATATTATGGTGCCGAGTAACAGATGGGGTAAGACGTTTGTGACGAGTGTAAAGCATATTTGGTATTGCTTTTATAAGAAGGGTGTTCCCGGAACTTCGCATGACATCGCACTGACTCGTTGTGGAACTTTGAATCTATCGCCGCATAGCAACCAGGCGCAGGCGGGGTACGATTATATATTGGATATACTGCAGTCGAAGCACACGTATGTTATTGATGGTGTTGGGAAGCGGAATCACTGTCGGATTGGATATTTTCTTGTCGGGAATAATGCGCAGAAGCGTTTGATCCAGTTTAATAACAGTACGACATATAGGGCGGTGCCGACTGGCGATGATCAGGCGTCCTCGATTGCAGGAACTCACTATTTATATATTAGTTATGACGAGTGTGCGCAGAGTTTGCACCTGAAGGAAGAACTGCCGGCAAAGATAATGAGTAGGCTGATAGACTACGGTGGTCCCCTGGATTTATTAAGTACTCCGGAAGTCGACAAGCCGTCACATCAGTATTTTCATAGGATCGCGAAGCTTGGGAAGGAAGGAAAGTTAGGTTGGTTCACACTCGTTGGAAAAATTTCGGATAATAGATTCTTGCCGGCAAAGGAAGTTGAGCAGACGCTCGAAGCGATTCGGACGACCGACCCGAATAAATGGAGGCAGGTAAAATTTGGTGAGTTTATAAGTACTGGTAAGAAGATGTTTAACATCGCGACAGTTGAAAGAATCTGGAATGACTTTACAGAGGGTAAGATAATATTACCGATCGTCGGAAATAAATATCTTATCAGTGCAGACTGGGGATTTGCAGACTCAGGAGATCCGACGGTGTTATATGTTTTAGATTACACAGAAGCGCTTGATGAAACGAAACCGAAACACTTACGGCGGTATCATATTGTGTATCACGAAAGTATTATTGGCGGGGATCCGATTGCAGTACTCACTAAGGTTAAGATCTTGCAGCGGGAATGGAATGATGCGAAGTTTATACATGACTCGGCGTCGATGGGCGGAACGATTATTAAAAAATTACTTCGGTCGATTAATTTATTTAACCTCGTTGATTTTTCGGCAACGAAGTATAAGATGGATATGCTGTTGACGATGATAATTGTACTGACGGAAAATCGGAAAGTGAAGATTGGGGAGGAGCAGAAGATTATTGATGAGAACGCCGACTTCGGAAGGTTGCGTGGGTTTTTAATACCGGCGTTAGAGGAGCAGATGGGTAATTATCAGTACAACCCGGCGAAGGGTGTGTCGGATAAGAACATCGACCAGGACGAAGTGATGGCACTCGGCATGGCACTGTGGTATTTGGATAAACACATACTGAAAATGCAGCCGAAAGCGATTGGATTTAACCCGCTGGCACCCGATTCGAAAGGTATTTTTGGAGAGGAAGCAGTCAAAGTATTACAGATTCAGGATGTAACGCTTCCAGAATCAAGGATTTTATAGTATAATCTGAGCATATACATACACATACACTATGGCATTAGCAGCAGACAAATTAGGCATGATATCTCGGATAAAATTCGAGCATGGACTCACGAATGAGTATTCCGAGCATCGAAGCAACGGTGAAAAAGACCTTGCTTTCAGGATGGGAGGGGTTTCGGCGCAGGCCGGGGCGTCAGGTTTGCAGTTCGCTGGATACAGGAAGCTGGAACAGTTCTACCGGGGTGATCAGTTCGTAGCAGATGAGCCGAAGGGTGCATCGCAGAAAGTAGATAACTATTGCGCCGTTGTGGTCGATAACTTATCGAGCATAATCTTTGACGACAACCCGGAGATTAACTGTCCGACAGATGATCCGACAGATGATTTGCTTGAGCTGTATGCAGAAGCGAAAGAACGATTGCTCTGGCGGGTATGGGAAGAGAATGATTTTGATGTCGTCCTTGATGAACTCTCTAAAGTATCATCGCTCTATGGAGATGGATTTATAAAAGGACCGTGGGCTGAACAGAATAAGAAAGGTCACTGGGTTATTAAATTTTCTAACATAGATAATCCATCGAGTGTTATACCGATTTGGAAAGACGCGTCGAGGACTGAACTTGAAGCGTTCATACACTATAATGATATGTCGGCATCAGCCGCAGAAAAAAAGTGGGGAGCGAAAGCGCGAGATGCAGGAATTAATTTAGGTGCTGCTGCGACGCATACACCACTCCAGGGATTGCAGACCGGTTCGCAGGTACCGACCGTAAAGATTACAGAATACTGGACCGATGAAATTGTTGCATACTTTGTAGATAAAAGATTACTCGATTGGAAAGCTCACAACTGGGGCTTTGTACCGCTAGAGTATATGAAAAATATTCACAGTCCGAATCACCCATTTGGGAAAAGTGATATCGAAGATATTTTAGATCCGCAGCTCTCCCACAATCGGACAAACAACGATCTCGCCAACTTATTAAGATGGTTATCTACTATCAACCTCTGGGGTAAGAACTTAGAGGGAATGCAGGCACTCGTTGCGGGGCTCTCACGGATTTATTCCTTACCAGATGAAGGAGAGCTGCACACATTTGAAAAACCCGGGGATCCCTATATTACTGACACGTATGCCAAGAGCAGGCGTTCTGCGATTATAGAAATCTCCGGGGTATCAGAAGCGTCGCTCAGTTCGTCGCAGCTTGCAGGAGCATCAGGCCGAGCACTCGCTGTTGCGTTTCAGGGAACGCTTCGGAAATTAAATCCGAAAACGAAACGGTATAAAAAAATACTGCGGAATTTAAATACGAACATCTTTAAATTATTTGAGATCTACTACCCAGACACGAAGCAGATTATTCGAGGCGACTACAGAAATGAAGTTCACCTCCCACAGACGTTACTCAGAAATATTGTAGATACGATTAATAAATTTTCTTCAGGTCTAATCTCGCAGGAGACGGCGATGAGAGAAGCGGGTGTTGCTCAGCCGAAATTGGAAAAGAAGATTATGGAGAAGGATCTATTACATCCAGTGCTTGGTCCTCAGGTTGCGAGACAGCCAGCGCTTCTTCCTCAGTTGAATGAAGGACAGAATCAGCCAGGTGATCAACCTAATCCTCAGTCTGGTAATCAGCCAAGCGCGTCTCCAGAAGGAGCAGTAGCCGCTAATAGACAACAGGCTGGAGGACCCGCTACGCCGGCGGTAACAGAATAGATATATGGCTTTCCAAAGAATTTCAGATAACAAGACAATCGGCGGAGACATGAAAGTTTTCGTAGATACGCAGATAACACTGTTTCAGAGACAGCTGACTATTCGTAATGTAGAGGACGAGTTGAAATTTAACGAAGCGGTGTTGGCAGACAACATAGATCTTGCAGCGCAGCTTGAATACAGAAAGGCTCAGTTGAAACGATCGAAGGGTGATAAGACAGAAACGCAGAGACTCCGAAGTGAAGTTGCTCATCTGAAAGACAGAATTGAGCAGAGAACTTTTTCAGACGAATATCTTGAACAGCTCACTGGGCTTGATTCAGGTATTGAAGGTATTGATAATGTAATTACCTGGTTAGAAGGAAAGCTTGCGAGTAGCACAGACCTTGAAGTAAAACGACAGACACAGGAAGCGCTTCGAGAACAGAAGGGTAAACGATTTACAATTCAGAAGCAGGTTATAGAAAACGAAACTCAGTTTGCTATCATCGACAAAAGCGATAAGGTTATAGGCGATCAGCTTGATAAAGTGAGAAGTGCTCGAGTGACCGCGGACCTTGCAGGAGATACACTCCTTACATCGCTCTATGATTTACAGGTTCAGGCGCTCGAAAAAGCACAGACAGAAAATTCTGTCGAGCGATCGCTCTCGAGCTTTGCAGTAAGAACTTTGACCGGTGGTATGAATGCACTGCAGCTATTGGATGAACATAACAACGAAGTAAATAGCGCCCCAGATTCAGGAAATATAAAAGTTGGCGGATCTCTTTTCGGAAGTGCGGCAGAGTACTGGCGCTACAAACGAGGCAGCTACCTCACTGATACCGGTGGAGCTGGATTCTTCAGCCGGTTTAATAATGAGAAGTCTCAGGCTCTTGGTCTATTAAATGCGAATAATCAGCTTAACGTACAGGGTATTAAGAATGTTCAGGCTGAGTTTGAAGGCTTGAAGACTCGTGCAGAATTACAGGGTTTCACCTTCCAGATTGAAGTAGGTAAGCAGGAATCTACGCAGGTTGGTGTCAACTACATAGCGAACGATATACTTTCTACCTTCAGAAGGAATTTTGATATTGGTACAGCGGTTGCTGGTCTTAATGAATTGCGATCCGTTGGTGGTGATGTTCAGACTTTCTTCGATACGATAATTCTCCAGGCTGCACAGAATAAGACAGGCCAGGTACAGGATATTTTGGCTCGTGTTTCTCAGCTCGTGCAGGATGGTCTATCACATGAGGCTGCTATTAACCAGGCGATTGCTGAAGGTGCTGGTAAAATTTCTACACCTGAAGAACTTGCTGAGACTACAGCAGAGGATATTGTTAAAGAAGGTGCAGAAGACTTTGCAAATAAAGATGCGACTGAAGACACTGAAACTACGACACCTCCAGGAACTATTCCAGATCCCGGTACTCCTCCACCAGTCGAGAATGGCACAGATCTTATTACTATAGAGAATGCTAACGGCCATCAGATTACGGTTACAAGAGATAGTTTTAATGCTAACTTTAAAGATACATACACAGAGGTAGCAACGCCACAAACACCTGCACCACCTACACCTACAGGAACATCTCTTATCAACCCTATTCCATTTGCGGAAGGTAAGTCGACTACCGGTATTCAGCAGTTGGTAGATTCTGGTAGGCAGTTTAATCGAACCGATGCTCAGAATTACGCGTTTGCTACAGGTCAACAGGATTTTGAGCAGTATATAGATAAGACAGGTCTTGAAATTTTAGGTTCTAAGAATAATATATAAATATATGGCATCATTCGGAATGACAACCGTATTTGGAAGAAAAGGAAAATCCGCAGGCGGTGTCGGAGTTAATAGCGCTCTTACCGCTCAGTTTAATATATTGCAGAATCAGCTTGAAGGAGAAGGTGGAGGTCACTCTAATGATGATTATCAGGCAATAGCAGATCGTGCATTAGAATATTCGATGGCTCCAGGTATCACTGCTAGTCAGAGGATAGGTTGGGAAGTAAAGGCAGATAATGCTCGTACAAAAATTAGAGTAAATGAAGTTAATGCGTTTGCTGATTTAGATATCATCAACCGGGAGACGCAGGAAAGCCTAGATACAAATACTCAGCAGATTGATAATCCAATCAATATGCTGAATTATGATATGCAGACATATCTTGCTAAACAGGATCGTATAGCACAAGCATTAGATGATACTGATCTTTCAGAGGCAGATCGAGTTGAATACTACCAGGAGCTTGACGACACAATCGCTCAGTATAATGGCATACGAGAAGCTCTTGAAGATATGGAGAATTACGAAGGTGGTGAACCGACTTCTCAGTTTACGCTACATTTAAAAACAAATGGTAAGGGTGAAATTATTGGAAGAGAATTAAAGCGAGGAGTTGACTCCGGATATATTCCACTATCTCGTACCTATAATGGATTAAAAGTTGCAGGGCTTTCTAATACAACGAAAGATGGAGTGCCATCATTCAAGCTGGGTAATACTGATTACTCTGTACCAGAATTTGAAGCAGGAAGCTTTTCACCAGCAGATGATGTGTTTGTACCATCGGAGAGTATTCGTGGTAATCAGTTTGCAGGAACGAAAGCAGAATTTGAATATGACTCATTAGGTGGGGAAGATTTCCAGCAGTATACAAAGATTAATCAAGGTGACTTTATTCGGGGCGGAGAAAAGGATCTTATTTATGAAAAGACTGATAAGGGATATAAAAAACATCTTCATATGTCAGATGAATCTAAGCAGAAACTTGGACTTACTGCAGGAAATGGCGTTGATGTGATACCTCGAAAACCTCAGTCATTTATAGATAGTATACAGCCAAATGTAAATGAGACGATTGATTACGAAGCGATTACCTTAGATCCTACAATTCCCGGTAATGAGCCATTTATTCCAGAGCAACCGTTTATAGGTCCTCAGCAAGAACCTGGTTCAGTTTCATCATTACCACAGAATCAGTCACTCGCACAGAATCAATCATTTCCAGCGGGCAGAGCGCGAACTGGTGGTCCAACAGAGGCTGCACCACAGAGTACCGGTGGCATAGCACAGAGAACTTTTGAATCTGCCAAAGGATTTTTAGGAAACTTATTCTCGTAGGCGTATGGCAACCCTACCATCACAAGGATCCAGGGACTTCGACTTCAGTAGTGGTTCTCAAGGATCTGTTATAGACACTAGAGTACCTACTGTTCAGGCAAATGCACCCGGTCAAAGTACTCCTGCAATTAATCAGACACTATTAACTCCAGCGGATCGTTTGGAAGCTCTTCGTATTGAGCGATTTAGAACAGCTCAAGAAACTCAGTCAAAAGAAACAGGAGAGTTTTTTGCGCCTGGAACAAGAAGTATTTTAGGGACAAATGAAAGTCTTGCGACAAGGCTTGAAGGATTTCTTCATGGGACTGAAAAGGATACACTTCAGCACTCTATAGATAATCCAATTTTTGAGACGACAAAAGAACAGCAGACTGAAAGATTTGGTGGACCGGTTGGATCATCAGAATATTATAAGTGGAAATCAGAACATCCATTTCTTACCTATTTACCGAAGCAGCTGACAGAACCCTTTGGGTTACAGTATCCAGATGAAGAGACGTGGGATAAAATGAGTCGAGTTGACCAGGCTTCGTTTACATCTAAGTCTGCGTCATTTGCTATGGCAAAATTAATTACTACGTTTCCTAAGAATCTTATAAAGGTTCCATATGAAGCGGTTATGAGAGATGCTGCTGATATAACTCTTTTATGGAAGACTGCTGCAGATGGTAAGTTTTCTATGGAAGAGTTACGAGAGCGAGAAAAAAATAATTTTACTGGCGTTCCATTTATAGGAAAGGTAGATAGTCATTTTAAAAGTTACGATGATTGTATAGCGTCTGGACTTGGTGCAAATACTTGTAGGGCAACTACAGGGGCTCAGGTCTTTGCTGATGTTGTAATCCCTGTTGCTATATATGAAGCGTTTGTTGGAACGATGCGACCCACTTATAAGTTAGATCCGAAGGGTGGAAAATTAGAAATTCGTGCTAAGGATCAGGCTACTATTAAAGAGCTTGCAGTAGAAGAGCGAGGACGTATACGCTTAAAACAGAATCAACAGAAGAATGCTGACTATTATCCGATGTCTAAAGAACAGGTAAAAACGTATAAGGGCAATCAGAAAAATACATTTTTCAAAATAACTGATAATCATAATGGATCATTTACATGGTCTATAGTTCAAGCTAAAAACAAATTTAGTAATACTGTTGGTAATTATGTTCGCGGTAAACTTGGTATGAAGCAGAGGTTAAAACAGGGTGGTTTCGGAAAAGAGGTAGAACTTGATAACGTGGTTATATATCCAAATCGTCAATCACTACCACAAACCCCTAAGCCGCAGCCGGCGCAGACTGGGGCAGTTGCTAAGGGTGAGCTTGCCGTTGTACCAGTTGAGAGTGTTAGTTCTCAACTGGCAAAAGGTATAAAAGGTGATCCAGCGAAACCAACTCCAAAAGTACAGGGTATTATGGATTCTATTAAGAAGGGTGATGATATTCCTCCAGTTCCTGTATTTAAAGATGGAGATAAATTTATCTTAAATAAAGATGGAGATAATAGACTTGCTGCCTATATTGCACTTGGAGAAACTAATATACCTGTTCGCATAGAACAAGAGACTAATCTTAGTTCTGCAGAAAAACAGGATTTTGAATTAAAAAGAGCTGGTGATGAAGCATCTCAAGCACCGGATAAATTTGATAATACATTAAATTATATAAATGAGATCAAACAAGATCCTAATTATAAAATTACATTAGGATCTGTTGGTGGTGATGAAAATAGGGCATTGGCAAGAATATTACAACAAAGACTCGATGTTGATAATGTTCCTCAAGAGATTCAAGATATTATTTTTGCTAATACTCCACAGGTAAAAGATGTAGAGACTGGAGAATTATTAAATGCAGAATCCGGAGTAAGGGGTGAGCATATTAATCAATTATTAAATACACTAGAAAGGGATTTAAGAACTCCATTTAAAGATGGGGATTTAACACCGGGTCAAGTTGCGCCTCAAGCAAACCAAACTCCAGTACCTACTCAATCAAAACCTAAAATTAAACCATTTCCTAAGAAACCTCTTCCAGGACGTGAGAATGCTATGGCGTCTCCAGATGAGATTACAAATCTTGGTGTAGCTGGAGCAGCTAAAGGATTTCCACTTGAACTTACAGATAGTATTATAAACGCTATGACTGGTAAGAATACCGCCGGTGAACTTACGCACGCAGAATATGTTTCTGTTATTAATGTAATTTCTGGTTATAAATCTAATCCAGGACTTGAGGCAAGTTTTATACCGACGACATTAAAATCGCTTTCCCCTCGACATAGATGGTTTCCGGAATACGAGTATCAGACTGGAGTTCCTATCTATAGTGATGGGTATGTTAGAATGGAAAATGTTTTTCAGAATATAAAGAATGAAAAAATTGGCTATGTCACTATGGCAAATGAAATCTTTACAATTAAAGATGCAAAGGGAAATATTATACGAGATTATACTAAGACAGGAAAAGCTAATGAGCAAAGACTTATTACAGCATATCTTCGTGGCAATACGAAAGCGGTTACAGAAAACGCATCGCTAACAGCAGAAGTGAAGGCAGATATTATAGAAATAGCTGGAAGACTTGAAGCAGGATATAAAGAGATCGGACCACTGCTCGGTGTGCCGGTTGATATATTTAAAGATAATTATTCTCCTGGCATTGCTGATCTTGGCGGAGTTTTTCAGCAGTATAAAGAAGGGTCTGGTTTTCCATCGGAGATTCCATTTTTTGCAAAATTCAAACAGCATGGAAGTTTTGCACCACAACTAGATAATTCTTTAGAGCTTTTCTATATCTACACTAATGCAGGTCTTCGATCTAAGTATTTGAATCCTGCACTGGCAGATATGAAAACACTGCATGACAATATTCCTAATGATAAGGTAAGAAATTCATTTAAGAATTACGTTCATGAAAAACTTAATTATTCTGGTGAGTGGGAGAGAGCTATTGATGATATTGTTAAGAAGCAGAATGCTCAACTTGGACTACAACTCCCAGAAGATGTTGCTCGTCAACTTACTAATGTTTTAATGAGCAATGTTTATGCCTCTGGTGTTGGTACTCCAAAAGCTGTGTTTAGAAACTTCTTACAAACACCGACACTTACTTATTCTAGGCTCGGTCCGTGGCAGTATGCAGCTGCAGTAAAAAATGTTTTAAATGATCCTTCTGTTCTAAAGAGAATAGAAGAAGAGGGGCATCTTTTAAATATAGGTATTGAGCATGGTGAAGAATTATCTCGCAGTGGCGTGACACTTGGAGGTTTGTTAAATGCAGATAAAAAATTAGCTGATACAGTGTTAAGACCATTCTCATACGCTGATACACTCAATAGGGCAATTACTGCAGAGCAGATAAATTTAAAATGGAATAATGCAGTTATAAAATTGCAGAAGGGTGAGATTACTGTTGATCAATTTGAATTTGGCGAACAGTATCTTGACTTTGGAATGCTTAATCCACTTGATCGAAATATTATACGAGATCATATTGCTGCTGGTAATCTTGCTGATGCAAAAAATCATCTTACTAGACTTACTATTGATGAGACGCAGTGGCCGTATAGACGTGGAACCGGTCCAGAAGCTTTTGATGGATTAAAGGGTAAGGCAATCGGAACCTTTTTAACATGGCCTGTTGAGTATGCGCATACTATTGGTCGTTATATAAAATTGAAACAGTATAATAAGCTTGTGCGTCTTATAGCTGCATCCACAACGATGAAGAGGTCTATTGAGGAGACGTTCGGATGGGACTTTACAAAAGCATTCTTTCTTGGTCCAGTAAGAGGCGGAGTTATTTCTCCGGTGGCTCAGGAAGCTATCGATGTCGCAAACTATACCAGTGCCGCGCTACAGGGTAATGCACAGCAGATGGAAGAATCTAAGCAAGAGATTTTAAATTCTATGAAACTTCTATATCCAGGTGGACTTTTTGCGGATAAACAAGCATCTTTTTGGAAGTCAGTAAATGAAGGACCAAATGAAGAAGGGCTTTATCCTATATATAGTCAGTCTGGAAAATTAAAATATTTTGGTGATTTTGCAGAATTAATATCTATTTCTGGTGGTTTTCCGACTACTAAACAAGAACAAGAGTCAAGCTTTATTAAAGATATTCAAGAACACAAGATTGATAGATCTCGTGCGAAAGATGATATTATGGAACTTTATAGAGAGGAGAAATTTGAAGAAGCAGATCGTATGGCTGAGATTTTTGAAATTAGAATTTCTCCACAGGATTTTGAGAAGTATCATGTACCGCTTAGTTCAAGGTTGTACAAGCATCTTGATAGATCTGGAAAAGGAAAGTTTGAAGCTCAATTCGAGCAACTGCAAGGAGGTGAGTAGTATGCCCCCATTAGCTCCAGCATAATTTCACTTATTTTAATAATTATTGTATAATATCTACATGACACAAGATAACGCGGCCACCCCTGTGGAAAACACAGCCACCCCCGGGAATCAAGAGCAAGCACCAGCTTCAGGTGCAGCTCCTACCGATGGTGGGGCACAAACACCTACTCCCGCTGAAGGCAGTCAACCTCAGCCCGGAGCAGAAGCAGCACCAGCACCAGCTGCTACAGAAGCACAAGTGACTATCTCTTCTAAGGAACATAGCGATTTCCTCAGAGATCAGGCTCGTTTAAAATCTATTCAGAAGAGGAACGCTCTTGCTCGCAAGAACCAGCCTCTAACGAATACGGAAGGCGACCAGGACGACCCAGTTGTTCAGGAACTAGCTCAGACGAAAACTGAACTAGCAGCCTCAAATAGAAGAATACTTCAAGCTGAAGTTAAGGGTGAGATAGGAGCAATACTTGCTAAATCTGAGTATGCAGCTATCCCCGAATCAACAAAAGCGTTGATTCTTAAAAATCCTGCTTCACTTAGTCAAGCTGACAATTTAGAGGAAGCATTAATTGACATTGAAGAATTCTTAGGCGAACAGGCCGCAAACGCCGTCGCCGTACCCGCTATTACAGATGGTCCGCCAGCAGGAAGCCCTAGTCCGGCTGAGACGCCTGCGGGTCATGAGACTCCTCCTAAAGTCGAGGGCGGTGCTGCGGCACCGACAGATGGCTCCGCCATAGAAGACGTAACAAATCTTACCGGCGAAGCGCGATCTAGCGCTCTTATAAGGAACGCAGTTCGTAAGGGGAAGGCTCCAATTAAAGCAGCTTAACACAACACTCACATGGCATTAGCAGCAGCTTCACAAGCAGCATCGTACGATCAGTCCGGTGTATACAAGCTTGACCTGTCAGAGGTACTCTCGGCTATCCTTTTGGATGATAACGATTTCGTATCGTACCAGGGTATTGCTAACATGGTAGCAACTCAAACAAAACATGAGTGGGTTGAAGATGCTCTTAACGCGACTACACTTACTCAAACGGCTGGAAATTCATTTCTTTCAGGTACAACCGCTACAGTAATTGTATTTAGTGCAAATATCGCAAGAATTACAGCAGGAACTCTTATGAAAGATCAGTTATCTGGTCTATCAGAAGTTGTTCAAGTTACTGCCATCTCAGGCATATCCGCTACTGTAACTCGTGGTTTCTCAGATTCCACCGCTCAAGCTCACGCTTCAGGTGCTACTTGGGATATTATTGCAAATCCGCGTCCACAGGGCATGGCAGGGCCAAAGGATGAGTCTACGACTCGTACTAAGCCTTATAACCAAACTCAAATCTTCTCTAAGGGTGTTAAGATTACCGGAACTGCAGAAGCTATTGATCATGCTGGTCTTTCTTCGGAACAGACTTATCAGATCGATTTAAGACTTCGCGAGCTCAAACGAGAGCTTGATCGTGCATGTATCATGGGTCAACGAACAGGTCAGCCTTCTGACACTGTATACGGAACTCTTGGTGGCATGATTGCATGGACTGGTGACATTAACACTGGTAACGCAACTACTACCGCAGAAACCTTAACTCCTTCGGTTCTTAACGCAATGATCAAATCATGCTGGGATTCTGGACTAGATCCAGATACCATATTGGTTGGTGGTGTTCAGAAACAGAAGATTTCTGCTTTCGATGAAGAGTTCCGTCGAACTACTCTCGATAGCACGAAAGCTGGTTTCCACATCGATCATTTCGTATCTGATCTTGGTATTAGTCTTCGCGTAGTTGTTGATCGTTGGGTTCCTAACGATGTATGTATCGTCTATAAGAAAGATAAAGTGATGATTCTCCCACTTGATACTCGTGGCTTCTTCTTAGAACCACTTGGCAAGACCGGTGACTCTCACGATTGGCAAATTTTAGGTGAATACACACTCGGTTTCCGGAACGCTGACGCAGCAGCATATCACGATAACCTCAAGCAATAGTCGGTGCTTGTAATATCAGTGGGATAGTTCAGCTATACTTGATAAATAAAAAACAAACACATGGCAGATTCAAGAGGTAACGCAATATCGGCATATAGTCCAGCCTTTAATAAAGGCGCACAGGTCTATGCCGCGAATAGGAAAGCTGCTCAAATTACCGGTGCGGTAATTTCAGCAGGTATCACCTATGCAGTGGCACACGGTCTTGCAGCTGTACCTTCTATCGTAATCGTAGGTATTAGATCCACAATGGCACTTATTAGTGCTGGTGGAGCAAATATCGGAGAAGCCTCTGCTTCGGCAAGAACTTCTACGAATGTCTACATTACTGCAGAACAGCATGGAATTGGGTACGCAGTTTACTGCGAAGTCTAATTTGTCGGTACTCAGAGAGGGAAGCCCCCCGCCTTCCTCTCTACAGTGCAGATAATAATAAAAAAGATGTATGAAAATTTTACTAGGCAACAATTCGCTTTCGTTTTTAGGAGGAAGTGAGACCTGGTCTCTGACCCTTGCTATTGCATTGAAAAGATTAGGTCATGAAGTTACGTGCTTTGGTCCGACGTTAGGAGATATTTCTAAGGCTCTTGAATCAGAGGGTATTAGATGTTTTGATAACATGGCACCTGAAGGATTAAAACCATTCTCTCTGGTGTTGCAGAAGAGCGTAAAACATGAGTATGATTTTATAATTGCAAATCATTGGCATATTGTTGAGTATCTTCGTAGGCAGTTTCCTAAAATTCCTATAGTCTCTACAGTTCATGGAATCATTCATTATATGGATGAAGAGAAAAAACAACCGGCGCCTGAACATCCATCTCTTAATGGTGGTGTTAGTCAGTTTATTGCTGTATCAGAAGAGGTGCAAAATATGTTAAAGGATTCTTATAATATTGAATCTACTATTATTAGAAATTTCTTTGATCTGAAAAAATTTAAAGCATCTTCAGTAAAGAAAAAACCTAAGCAGTTTTTAATAAATACAAATTACGCTGGTAAGGATGATCCTGAAATAAAGCTGATTAAAGAAGTAGCAAATCATTATGACGCGAAACTGACTGCAGTAGGCCAGGGATTCGGTGTTTCATCTGATATTCGGGAGGCCATTAAAGACGCTGACATTGTTGTCGGAATGGGGCGATCGGTTTTAGAGGGCGTTGCTATGGGTAGACTTGGGATCGTTCACGGTAGGTGGGGTACCGGCGGAGTGATTCACGAAGGTATGATTAAAGAACTTAGAGAGCGTAATTTCTCAGGAAGAAACTCTGGTGATGAATACTGGACTAAAGAACGGTTTATTCAAGAGATTGACGAACATTATAAGAAAAAAACTTTTGATTGGCAGAAGGGTTACATGGCCATTAATCACAATGCTGAAAATGCAGCTCAGATATTTATAGGTATCGGTGAAGATTTACTCGGTTTAAATATAAAAAAATAGTATGAGTAATTTTTCAGACAAGGCAGTCAACCCAAAGACATTAAAAATTGAACAAGCTGAGTTTCTTGATGATTATTTTGGAAGCCATGTTTATGGTATAAGATTTCCAGACGGTGAGGTATACAGAGAAGAAGTCGTATTAGAAGCAGCTAATAAAATACAGAAATAATATGGCACTTACAGCAGAACATACACCGGTAATCAGAGGCCTCATGAAGATGAGGAATGAGTCTGAGATTCTTCAGGATACCCTTGACAAATGGGCTGAAATATGCACAGGCGGAATCTATGTTTATGATGATGTATCGACAGATGCCAGTGTACGGATAGCAAAAGAGCATAAGATGGTAAACGATGTTATCGAAGGCTCGTTCTGGGATCCCGATCGAGAAAAAGCCGAGTGGTTTAATCGCCAGTCTGTCCTCTCACGCGCGCAACAGGACTCGGGCCCGAATGACTGGTTCGTTTACTTCGATGCAGATGAGCATCCTTATAATTTTAATGAGTGGAATCTTTTTAGTAATCCGGAAGTCAATGCAATCGCTATGAGGCTTTATGATTTTTATATAACGCCAGAGGACGTCGACAAGCCGTATCACAAGAGAGATTTTATCGGCCCAGAGTTTCGTACCATCACCTTCTTTTTTAGGAATTCTCCTTTTTTAAAATACTATCTCCCAGATCAGAGGGAAGTAACACTTGAGCCTGGCACAGAAGTTTATGTTCATGGTGATATCAAACACTATGGGAAAGGCTTTAGCATTGAACAACATGACGAAACGTGTTATTATTATATTAAATATTGGCCGAAGTATGCAGATAAGTGGAGAAAAAGATTAGGAAAAGCAGTGAAGGAAGACATGATGTCAGACTTTGGTAATAAGCTTATTCATTGGAGGGATAGATCTAAAGGATTTTCTTTAGAGGAGCAAAATTATGGCCGCAACTGATTTATGTAAAAAATGTAATAAGAATAGACCAAAAAGAAATAGCGAATTCTGTTCTATTACTTGTCGTAATTCTTTTAGGGTTGGTAAAAAAAGTGATACGTGGAAAGGTGGAAAACCAAATTGTGTTGATTGCGGAAAAAAATTATCTCGATATAATGCAAAAAGATGTAGGAGTTGTTCGGCTATTGGAGAGCGTAGTAATAATTGGAAGGGTGGAATAACTAAATTATGTTTTTCAATAAGAAATTGTAAAAAATATAAAGAATGGCGTTTGGCTGTTTATAAAAATGGTCATTATACGTGTTCTATGTGTGGTGCTAAAAATGGACGCGGTAGTACGGTTTTATTAAATGCAGATCATTTTCCAAAAAAGTTTTCTGTTATTATTAAAGAGAATAAAATAAAAACTTTAAAGGAAGCTTTAAATTGTGATGAACTGTGGAATGAAAGTAATGGTAGAGTTTTGTGTTTTGAGTGTCATTGTTTAATAGATGGTTTTTCAAATAAATTTAAAAGAAATGGCAAAAATTAATAAGATTCAAATATCTCCAGTCCGGATTATGCCGGATATACCTACGGTTTGGAATAAACCTGGTGATGATGTTGATATGGTGATGGATATTCATAATCTTACTTTTCGCGAAGGGACTATGGATGAGATCTATTCATTCCATGTTATTGAACATCTTTTTTCGGAAGAGATAACACCTGCTATAAAAAATTGGAAAGATTGTTTGAAAAAAGATGGAACACTTTTTATTACAACCAATGATTTTGAATTCATCGCTAGAGCCTTTATCGGTGGAGATCTCCCACTTCAAATGGTCAATCAGAAATTTGCAACGCCGACTCATATTACTCGTGAAAGTTTTATAGATCATATTGCAGATGCAGGATTCATTGAAGGAAATATAGTAATGTGGAATCTGGATGTACCGGATAAATTTAAAAAGGAAGATTACGAATTAGTAATGTCAGCAAAAAAACATGGAAAATAAAAAAGAAGAAAAAAAGATACCTAAAATTCTATTCATAAGTAGAGATGATGGGGGCTGTGGTTTCTACCGCATGACGCAACCGGCAAGTTTCATGAAGAGAATGGGTCTTGCTGATACTGAAGTCGTTTTAACTGAAGCTCCACCAGAGAAACTGCTCGAGCAGGATTTAGTTGTTATGCAGGAGATGGGATCTAATGTCGCTTCTAATATCTATCATTTCTGTATCGATAATAAAATTCCTTTTGTATCTGAAATTGACGACTTTATTCAGCATGTTTCTCCTAATAATGTAAGTGGTTATTCTGCCTGGAATCCGTCTACATTATATATCCACAGGGCTATGCAGATGCTTCGTTCTGGAGTAGGAGTAACCGTTTCTACCAACTGGCTCGCGCGTGAGTACTTCCCATATCATCCGAATATATATGTAGTTCCTAATTATCTTAATAAGGATATGTGGACTAATCCACTCTCTAAGAAAAAAGATGGAAAAATCCGTATTGGCTGGGCGGGTGGCAACGCGCATGCAGACGATCTTAAAATGATATCTGAAGTGCTTAATAGAATTGTAAAAGAATCAAAAGGTAAGGTAGTTTTTGAGACTCTCGGCATGACAAAGAATGAATTATCTGGAGTATTCCCTATGGACGAATTCTCAGAAACGTGTCCTAGTTGTGGGTATGAAGGTGAAAAACACCACTATCCAGGCGAGGCTATGGAGAATTATCCCCTTATTCTAGCTTCTAAGGGCTGGGATATCGCCCTTGCGCCTGTTGTTAGTAACTCTTTCGGGAACGCTAAATCTGACCTTAAAATTAAAGAATATGCTGCTACTGGGATACCTGTTATAGCATCTCCGGTTACTCCATACATGGAGGCTTCTCTTGACGGAGCTCAGATTTCCTTTGCTAATACATATGAGGAGTGGTATAATGCAATTAAGAATCTCATAAAGGATGAGGTAAAATGCCGGGATATGGTAAAGAAGAATAAGGAATGGGTCGATAAATACTGGATCCAGGATAATGCAGAAAAGCAGTTTGAGATCTATATACAGCTTTTACAAAATTTTAGAAATAGTGTAAAATAAAGTCATGATTACAAAAGCAGTCGCAGTAAGCGGCACAGTAGGAAAACAGCCATTTGCAATCACTGATGATCCAGTGAGACTTATTGGCTATCATATGTATGCTCCAACATCAGCAGCATCCGTTGTTATCAGAAGTGGTGCAACCTCTGGTGATGTGATTAGCGAGAGTTCTCTCCCACTTAATGCAAGTCCCGATCCTGTAATATTTCCTCGTGGAGGAGTAAGATTTGATAAAGGGATGCACGTTAAAGTGCTAGGTGTAGGATCAACTTGTTATTTATATATAGAGTAGAGCTATGAAAATCCTTTTTAATATTAGGATAATTTTATGGCAGATAGAAAAATAACAGGGTTAGTAGAATTAAGTTCTCAACCTGCCGCAGGTGATTTATTTCCGTTGGTGGATGTTTCTGACACTACCATGTCTTCAGATGGCTCGACGAAAAGAATAACGACATCAAATTTATTTTCAAATGTTCGTAAAATTTCGATTACAGTAGCAGATACAGAGAATGCTGTTGGTCTTACAGTTACTCAAAATGACACAACTAATAATCCTAATGGTATTACTACTACAAACGCTGGTACAGGTAATGCTATAAAGATAGATCAGAATGGAGATACAGGTAATGCAGCTTCTTCAAGTGGTGCATTTCTTTTAGATAATACTGGTAATCCAGGAATAGGTCTTAATGTTTATACTAACATAGGTGCAGGACAGGCAAGTGGTGGATTGGTATTTATAAAAGCAGATAATGCTTTATATGATAGTGCTGTTGTGAGAATAGATAATGATGGCTTAGAAGAAAACCTTCTTCTTAATAGTAATAATGCTTCAGCGACTAAACCTGTACTTCATATAACATCAGCAGGAACCGCTGGTGCTGTTGCAGATATAAAGATAACTGCACCTGGTCCAGATATTGAGTTTGTAGATTCAGATGAATCAGGCCGAGCAGGTAAGTTTGAAATAGCAACTCAATCAAATAAGTTTCAAATAAATAGTAGAAATGCAGGAGATAATTCTTTTGAAACTATTATTTCAATTGCGCAATTAGCAGATGGAGGTTTAGCAACTTTTAATGGAAATATTAAACTTGGTGTTGATGGCACTATTTCTACTTTGACTTTAGCAGAGAAGGCTTCGATCGCTTTAGATCCTGCGGGCGGTGCCGATGGAGATTATTCAGGCATTACTTTTACAGCAACAGCAGGAGAAACAGTAGCTTTTGGAGATGTGGTTTACTTGAAAGCAGCCGACTCAGAATGGTACTTAGTAGACGCAGACGCAGTAGCGACTTCAGCAGTAGCAGTAGCAATATGTGTATCATCAGGAACTAATGGAAATCCAGTAACGCTAATGCAAAGTGGTATCATTAGAGCAGACGCAGGTTTTCCAGCACTTACTATTGGAGCAGCGGTTTACATATCAACTACAGGAACTACCACAAACACAGTAACAGTAACAGCACCATCAGGAGCTGACGATGTAATTCGGATTATTGGTTTTGCATTAACAGCCAACGAAATAATGTTTTCGCCAAGCCCAGACCATATAACAGCAACAGGATAAACTATGAATTGTCTTACTTGTAAAAACACATTTATAACAGTAACTTAGTATGGCAAATATAAAAGACCAAGAAAACACTACAGGTGGATCTAGTATTGGTTTTGGAGATGCTAGTAATGGCAGAGATTATATGGTACAGGGGTTTAAGCCATCTTCTTCTGTTGAAAATATTACTCATGTATCTATTGATATGGATGCTACTGGTAGTAAGGATTTAAAAATATGGATTGATACTGCAGACGCAAATTCAGAACCTGATAACGGTGTTGGTGGTATTGGGGGTTCAACATTAATAGCAAATGCAGATTTATCAACAAGCCTTAAAAAATTTGCGTTGTCATCATCAGTAAGTTTAACAGCCGGTAATCAATATGTAATATGTGCTGCACCCTGGGATATATCGTTGGATGATTGGGCTGAGGAATACAGAGACTGGAATAGTTCGACTGCAAATCCATATGCAAATGGTAAGCGAGTTCATTTAGACGATGCTTATGCAAATCCTACAGCGCCAGACTCAGGTAATGCAGATATAGTTTTTGAAACTTGGGGTGATGAGCCTGTTACAGGACCAGCTAATCTTAAAACAGTAAATACTGTTGCCAAAGCAAGCGTTAAGACAAAGAATGGCGTAGCAAGCGTTAAGACAAAGAATGGCGTAGCAATAGGAAGTGTAAAAACAATAAATACTGTTACCTAATAAAATTATGGCTACTGATAAAATATTACTCGAGAGTGGAGATGATGTCTTATTGGAAAATGGTAGCTTTTTATTACTTGAATTTACCCCAGTAGTCCAGGGATATAGAGTAGCAAGATCTATGCAGCAGGCAAGTCCAGTTGCGCTCGATAATCAGGAATCTGGAGGCGCTCGATCTATGCAGCAGAAGCGACCGGTAGCTCTTGACAAAAAACCACATACTAAGTCTCGTTCTAAGCAGCAAAATTACCCTCGTGGTATGGATGAAACTTAGGAAATTTGTTATAGTATAAGCATATGGCAAAAGTTTCAGCGATGATAACAGAACTCCGGCGAGAATCCGGAGATATTAAAAAAAGCACCCGCGCCACGCGCGAGGGCGATGGTACTACGACACTCTACAATCTAGGTAAAAACCCTATTATTAGTGCATCTGAGGTTGTCACTATTTCCGGCGGCGCAACGCTCTCTGCAGGTTCATATTCACTTGATCATGATTCAGGGGACCTCGATATGACGGACAATACCCCTGCAGCAGCAGATGAGCTCAAAGTAGAGTTTAAATATGCAAACTGGAGAGATCGAAACTGGGTTGAGGCGATCAACCAGGGTATTTCTATGCTCAATGCTAAGGGATTTTTTAGACAGACAGTTCGCCAGAGTTTTGTATTATCAGCAGGAACTAGAGTATCTTCTGGTCCATCTGCATGTGTAGATATATATGAATTTTTACGCAGGCCTACATCTGCAACCTATGTAAATCATAATTTTAATTGGAGCTATCAAGAGGACTCAAATCAGATTGTTTTAGGCTCTGTTATTAATACAGCTACCTCTGCTGCTAGATCTTATTTAAGAGAACTTCAAACATACGCATCGCCATCAGCAACAATAGATCTTCGTAACGCTTGGATTGAACCGGTTAAAAAATATGCACTTGGTCAATACTATCGGTATCGTGCAGGAGTCGTTGCGCAGGAGGGAAATGCAAATGTAAAAGATGGACACCTCTTAGTAAATAATCTTCGCGCAATGTATAAAGATATAGACCGAGAATTTGAAAAATTTATAGTAAGAGCAAAACCAACCCGCCCAGCAAAAGACATGCAGTTTCATATTGAAGGCGGAGGTCTAGCATAATGTATGTATGGCAAGTATAGCAGGGACAAGGTATCACGTCGGAATCAACGGCAACGGATTCATGTTACGAGGAGCTCCGAAGGCTCCTCAGTATGTAAAAGAACGCGCGCCTGCACTGGTTAATCAGCTAGGTACAGGTGATTTAGATTACAACAAACTTAATGGATCTGGATGGAGTTACTGGACTCAGACTGACTGGGCCGGTGGATTTCAGAGAATTAAATTTGAAGATAAAGCAAACTTTAGAGATGGTCAGGCGGTCAATGTAATTTCAAAATTTGGTGAAGCTAGACTTCAGAATGGTTTTATATCTGCAGCCTCTATTTCAGGAAATAGAGCATTTACCGTTTCATCGGTACATGAAGATGAGCTGATGATTGGAACCGTAAAATCAAATACTCCTCAGTTGTTATCTCTTACATCTGCAGGAACACTCGCCACCAAAAAAACATATGCAGGTTTGAGTGCCATTACAGCACTTGAGCGTTTTAACGATAACACTATCATCGGACTCACGAGAGTTTCTGGTTCAGTAAACACCTGGGAGAAGTACACCGGTTCTGCGGTATCAGGTTTTAGATCTACGAATGACGCAGTAAGAGCTTTACGTGCAGTCGGTATTCGTTTATACGCAGGTGAATATAATAATGCGTTGTCGGGCGATCAGCTTCTCTACACAACAGATCTCTCGACATTTACATCAGCATATAACACTGGTAAAAATCGTAAGATTACAAACATTGAACAGGTGGCAGGTAAGCCATACTTCTTCGTGCAGGAAGGTAACAAAGTGGAGCTCTTCCAGTGGGATGAGTTCGCAGAACGTGCATATCCTATTCATGAGTGGACCGATCTTTCGAACTTCGGTGTCACTCGTTTCCTATCATTTATCATTATTTCAGGTGAGACTGCTGGTAGGCGTATCGCCTTTGCATTTAACGGCGCTCGTATCTGGCAGATTTTCGATGATCAGCTCGTAGATACAAGTTATGATTTTTCTAAGCCATTTGAGTTCGATGGCAACCTCCATACCAAGGGCTCACAGTGGGATGGTAAGTTCTGGTTCCCGGGACTCTATGGAGATTACCAGGGCATACAGTACACTCCGTTTGCTAACTTCGGTAATCGTGCTTACGGCTACGCAGTATCAGGTACAGCGATCGTTTTAGCACATACATCTGCAGGGCACTATGCAACGTCAGGACACGTCGTTTCTAGCCAATTCGGGCATAATATAGGGGGTGTGGATAAACTTGTAAATAGTGTAGATATAAACATGAATGCACTCGCTTCTGGTCATACAATAGAGGTTTTACGCTCTACAGACGGTGGGGATAACTTTACGTCAGTGGGTAATGCAAGGTTCTCAGTGGATGGTGCAGTTACTAAAAAAAGAATGTATTTTCCATCTGGTTTTGTTACAAAAAACTGGACCTATAAAACGGTGCTCGTTTCAACAAGCGCTAGTACAACTCCAGTCCTTCATGATATTACACACGAGTATCGCCCTATACCAGATCTAAAAAAACGATGGCATCTTTCACTTGATGCTGGCGACAACATTAAACTTTTAAATAAGCAGGATGAAGAAAGAGATGGAAGAGATCTCATGAGCGAGCTATGGCTTGAAAAAGAGTCAAAGCGTACAGTTGTTTTTGAAGATCTTCGCTCGTGGCGAACCACAGTAATCTCTGCATTTGGATCAGATGATACTTCAGCGCGTGTAGCATCTACAGATCTTATGTCGCCACAAGGTAGGATGAGAATTATTAGCGCAGGAGTTGTAGAAGAAATGACGTATACATCCGCAGACGGTAATCGTATTTTAGGAATTACTCGGTCGTTAAAAGGAACGCCTGCTAGGAGTTATGGAGCAGGAGTCTCTGCAGATAATTTTTATAATGTAGTCGTCACCAATATTAAAGAAGAGGCAAACACTACTGATGAACAAAAGACGGAATCTATTGCCAGGATCACGCTTTTAGAAGTATGAGTATGCCATATACCAAAAACCATAAAAGGACGTGGTTTATTAAAAAATAAACAATAAATTTGTGGCCAGAAAAAATATAGATCTATATGATGTCGATAATCTCCCAGAAAACATCCGTGACGCTCTTGTTGAACTTCGCCAGGATTTTGATGCCCATAATCATGACGGTGCGAATTCTGCATCAATAAGAACACTCTCAGTTGAGACGCTCTCGGCTAGAGTTTTTTCTGTTCGTAAAACTTCATTCTCAGCAACTATTTCAGGAATCTGGATGGGGCTTGATGGTGCTGACGCCAAAGTAAATATTGGAGACAACACACGCTTTTTTAAATATGATGGATCTACTGGCGCAGTCACCATACAAGGTGATATTAATGCAGGAAGCCTCTCTTTAGGTACGCCTGCAAACGCTACGATTGATTCAGATGGTAACGCAGTTTTTAAAACAGTAAACATTGGTGGTACAACCACGCAGTATGTCATGAACGATAACGGTATCGCGACGTTCGGTGATGGGTCCGACGGTGCTGTTACCATATCGTCTCCAACGGATTTAACTGAAGATCTTTATGCGACGACTCTTATTGTTAATTCTAACTTAGATCCTAAAGGCTATAGAATTTTTGCAAATATAATAACAATAGGAGCCAGTGGAAGTATTGATCGCGTCGGTGGAACTGGCGGAAATGGTGGTAACGGTGGTACGACTATTCCTAACTCGGGTGGAGCAGGTGGAACTGCCGGTACAGCCGGTGCATCAGGCGGAGCAGCGGGATACTTAGTCGCCGCACTCGGTGGTGTCGCTGGTGAAGTCGGTGGCGTCGGTGGATTTGCCGATAGTAGCTCTGCAAATCGTGACGGAGATAATCCGACAGGGGGAGGTACTGCAACGGCTACAACAAATTCAATCGGCAACAACGGAGCGACCGGTTCTGCCGGTGGTAACGGTGGCGATGCTCCTGGTGGATCCGGTTCGGGTTCTGGTGCAACGAGTACAAATGGTGAAGCCGGTGGCGTTGCGACTGCCTCAAATGTTAAGTTAATTGCTAACTGGCATCTTTCTACTCTACTTGATGTATCATCATCAGGATCTCTAGTTAAATTCGATTACTCAGGTAACGGTGGACGTGGCGGTGGCGGTGGAGGTGGAGGTGCTGAGGGCATTTCTCCACTTAACGGTTCATCTGGTGGCGGAGGCGGAGGTTCAGGTGGAACCGGTGGAAACGGTGCGCCTATTGCAATCTACGCAAGAGAAATTACCATCGCATCCGGTGGTTCTATTACTTCGATCGGTGGAGCTGGTGGAGCTGGTGGAGACGGCGGAGACGGCGGAGTACCCGCAGGAACAGGAACCGGAGGCGCAGGTGGCGGTGGTGGAGCTGGTGGAACTGGTGGTTCAGGCGGCCATATCATCCTTGTATACAACACTCTTAGTAATGCTGGATCAATTCTTGTTACCGGTGGTGTCGGAGGTACAGGTGGTACCGGAGGTACAGGAAATGGCACCGGAGATAATGGTGCAAATGGTGCAACCGGTACGACTGGTACAACTGGAATAATCCATCAATTTGTGGTATCGTTATAATATGAGTAAAGCAGCTCTCAGACAGAAGATGATCGCCCGCCAGATAGAAAAGTATGGCAGGCCTCTAAGATTACGAGAGCGTGGTAATATTCTTACTGATTCAAATTTAGTAATAGATATACTCTTAGAAGAGTATATCGCCCTTGAAAAAAGGGTTAAAAAACTGGAAGATGTCAATTAGCCCAGATCAAACAGAAGAAAAAGTATCCACACCTTTTTTCACAAAGGCAGGTTTCAATCTCAGAAAAATATCTACAGTATATTTTGCGGAACCTCTGCATGTGATTTTCTATATCATGTTGTTTGCGACAATGGTAGGACTCTTCTTTGGTATGAGTTTTCATATGGAATATTATTTAATTTTAGGTGGTATGGGAGTTGTAAAGTTAGTTTCATATTTTTATCGGGATAATTTTGAGTTAAAGAAACCGGAGGATCAAAAGGAAGATTACGAATTAGTAATGTCAGCAAAAAAAGATGGGTAACGGATTTTCAATAAAAACATACGAACAGTATAAAAAGCTCACACCAGATCAGAAGGAGCTCCATACTTTTGAACAATTAAGTAAAATCGATTTCATCTTTGATAAATTCAAACTCCTCGATAAAGAATATGCTCAGAAAAGAGTTGAATTCATTTTGTATACATTCATCGGTATGATACTTATTGCCTTTGCTGGATCAATAATTAATAACATTATTTCTTAAACAAAGGTGGTGATATTTATGGAAGCTTTTCTATTATTGGGAGGAGTAGTCGCAGTACCTATTGTTACGCAGATTATTAAATCTTGTATCAAAACTATCAAAGGTATACAAGGTCCCGGATTAAAACATGGTATCCGAGTTATTGCACTTGGACTCTCACTCTCTGTTGCAATGCTAAACTCTGCTCTATATGGAGTAGAAATTGACCCTAACATGATCCAGATGTTTGTTGATACACTTATAGTATTTATCGGTTCATCTGGTGTATACTTCTTTGCTAAAAAAGCAAAATAAAATTCGCGAATAAAAAACACCCTCTGTAAAGTAGGATTCTCTACATCTTTCCTACTTGAGAGGGTGTTTTTTGATCTCTAAACCGTTAGGCTTATTCCGGAACTTCTTCTTGAGAATCGTCCTCAGAGGAGTCTTCTTCCGAAGGAGCATCTTCAGCTGGCGCCTCAGTTGCAGTTGCAGGTGCAGGTGGATTATTTTTTTGATCCTCCACTGCTGCAGCTTCATTGGCTTCAGCTTCTTTTTGAAATTCGCTTTTTGCTTTTCCCATAGGGTGAATTCCTTATAATTCGTGAGTAAAATACGACCTATAGATCATTATACCATTTATTGACGAGGTTGTGGCTCTTCAACGTAAACAATAAATTTACCGGCTTTTTCTGCCTCTTCATTGAGGCCGATATTCTTATCCCATGTAAGGATGCCGTCTTTTTCAAGCTTTTTCCGAAGATCAAAGAAAAAATTTTGAATCATTATCTGTCTTTCAAGATCAAGCTTTGCTAGTTTCTTGAGCTCTTCTGCATACTTCTCTTTGAACTCCTGGATAGGTTTATATTTTTCTATGAATTCTTTGGGTAGGAAAATAAATCTACCGTCTGACTCTTCTACGATTTTATTGTAGTCTATTTTTTGTGGCGGTAGCCCCCCTGGGACTGGTGCTGATTCTGGTACTTGTGACATGTTGTATTTTTTTAATTTTATCCTCTACTTCATCAGGGCTGAAGGCGAGGATATAATATCCTCCAGCATCTTCTATGTTTTGCTGAAACGCCTTTTGCGATTCAGTCTGCTTGCCTCCCGGCCGCTTCATCTCAATTCCTACAAAGTAGCCGTAGACAATAGCGATTATATCAGGAGATCCTTTGGCGCCGAACTGTACTACTCTCGGTACACCTCGATACATTGCCGGTATCATACCGGTATTGTTACGCCAGCAGAAGACTTTAAGGTCCCACAACCTCTTTAAGGTTGCTTTTTGGATCTCCTTTTCTAATGGAACCTTGTTTGTTTTGGTCATAGTATGCCTGGACGTCTTCTGGTTTAAAAGCATACACTGGCTTTTTGCCTACATGAGCAGTATTTATAACCTTTATTATACCACTATTTATCATGCGGTACAGCGTCATACGCGAGATTCCCATGAATTCGGAAACCTCTTTAAGACTATATAAATTGCTCTCTGGTTTTTTTACATCTTTAAGTTCCATAGGAATTTAATCTTTTATTTCTGACTCATTACTTTCAGAAGCAGAAGTATGCTCTTCTGTGGTATCAGTGTATGAAATACTACTACCAAAAGATTCTGTAGGAGTATCTTCAGCTGGAGCCTCTACTTCAGGTTTCTCGACTTTATTAGAGCCTTCTTCTTTAGCAAGGCGTGCGTCTTCTTCCTTCATGCGGTTAATTTCAGCTTCGCCCTTATCGAGAAGTTTGTAAGCTTCATCCCATGCGTTTGCCTGTTCAACCTTGAGTAATTCGCCGGAACCCAGTGTTCGGGTTAGTGTGTACTTTGCCATGTGATTACCCTTTCTTAATAGTGAATTTTAGCATCGGGATACTTTCAGCCGTCGCGGTGCCATCTGCTATTTCTTCACTCTTTAGTGATTTAATATTTTTCTCAGCATCAGTGACCTTTTCCGAAAAGGTATAAACCTTACGGTCTGACAGTGAGAGTGAACCCATAGTAGAATTGATCTTATCCAGATCATCTGCCTGCATAGAATCAATTATTTCTGGTACGAGTCCCTTTGCCTCATCCTCAAGACTTTTGATCTTGATTTTGAGTTTCATGTATTCTTTTAATTTTACATCGTCCATATACCTTTTTTATTTACAATTAAAGCAGGTATTAAAATCTGCCTTTTTAAAGTCACCGCATTCTTCACAAATATTTTTATCAGGGATGCAACCTTCACACCAAAACTCTCCTTCAGTGGCGAACATTAATTCACCTTCTCGAACTTCTTCACTGCAATTATTGCATTCTGAATCAAATGTTACTTCAAATGGGTTACTCATATTGTCTTAGTTTTTTTGTTATTGTCTGTGCGTCTATTCTGTATCATCTCAAGGCCTTTACCGACGCGAAGCATAGCCACTGAGTACGTTGCAATTTCACTGGGAGATTCAAGATCTTCGAGTCTATAGCTTCCATTCTCCTTAGATACTTTGAGTATCAGTGCTTTATCTATTCTGAAGTCTACCTTAGCGAGCTTCACCAGCTGCTTGAACATATCATAATAGAGTCCGACTTGGAAGAAGTAATGATCTTTGAACTGGTTAGATGTTTTAAGATCCATCAGCACAACAACTCTTTTACCTTTCCACGTCATGATTCCTATGTCGTCGAGCATACCCGCACACTTGTACGCGTGGCTGTAGACATAGAGCTCGCAGGCCACAGGAACGTAATCATAGTCGTCAACGAATTTATCCAACGCCCGCAGTCCAGAGACTGCACGGACATCGTATTTCTCTTCTGGAATATACTTTAAGATATCCGCCGGACGCTTACCGGTTTCAATCCACTCCAGAAAATATTCTTCACGGTAATCATGAATCTGCGTTCCTATATGACCCGCCTGCATAAAGATCTCCTCTGGTTCAGCTTTCGCCTTCTTTAAGTGATCAAGTAGATTTGTTTCATTGATCTCGGAAAAGTTACGGTAGATATAATCTACTGCACGATTCATCTTATAGTTAGCCAGAGAAGGATCTTTTAATACCTGCAGTTGTTTTGTGACGCTCGGGTATTTCGCTTCTAGTTCTCCCTTAAGGTCGTAAACATTATAAAAATGTTCAGTCTCGGTATGAGCGGTTTTAACCCTACCCTCTGGGAGGATGAGCTTTATCTTATCTTGTAATTCCCGAACGTCCATAGATTACTGTCCTTTGAACGAAGATTCAGAGTCTTCGCCTTTATACTCGGGATCCATTTTGCCGACGTAGACTTCGATAATCTTTGCTGGATTATGTGCAGGGTTTTTTGCCTTCTTAACTTCAGCGAAGTGAAGGGATACTTCCTGACCGAGTTTAGCTTCCTTTTTAAGGGTTCTAAGGATAGATTCTTTGCCAGTAATAAATGAATAGAAGTCTCCAGCTTCAGGCTCGGTTGGTTTTGCGGCTACTACTATTTCGCCCTCTTCGTTTTTACTTGTTTCGTGGAACGAACCACCGATAGCTTTTAACTCTACGATTGTGTGCATCTCGCCTGGGTTGTAAGTACTCTCCAGTTGCCTGGACATGTCGGTAAGAACTCCTTTGAACCAGTCGCCCTTTTTACCGAATTTAATTGATTGATTTTTACTCTCTTTCTTCTCGCCTGCTGTTGCAGGATCAAATTGTGTCATATGTTTTTACGTTTAATGTTTAATGCTTTTACGTTTTCCTCTCGACCTTTGCCTATTACTAATGGCGAAAAATACATCACGTTTTGAAAGACTGAGCTTAAAGCTTATATCGTCCATAGACCAGCCTTTTTTGTGGAGCTTCCACACGTTCTCATCACGAAGTTTTCTTCGTTTTGCGATACGCTCCTTTGTTGATTCGTTACTCATAGTTTCTTCAATCTTTATATGTTTAAATTTTATATTTCCTTTACAAGCATCACAAGTGTGATTCTTGGGTAATATGTTTAAAAATGCGTGCCCTTTTGTAAGTTTACTAACGACAACGTTGTAGGCACATGCAGCATCCTGTTTTCGTTTAAAAGTTCCTATACGTTTACAACGGTATTTTAATTGTAATTGAGCAGCATATTTACCATCGAGCTTAACTACTCCTTTATATCCAGTTTTATTATTTTTTTGGATACCCTTATTAAAAGCGTTAAGCCATGAATTACTTTTACGTAGATTCTTCTTTCTGTTATCTAGTGAATTTCTGTTTATATGATCAAGTAGTACCAGTTTATCCACACCCATGACTAATCTGTGCATTTTTATATAATATCTTTTCTTATTTTTAACGTACGAGGTTACTGCGTAACCGTTATTATACTGCCAATTATACTTAGATACAAGCTTTAAGTCTTCATCATCAATGAGCGCGAACTTGTCTTTGTTTAATCGTATACTTTGCATATGTACAAATATATGGTAGCATGACTAGTACCACTATGCAAGCCCCTACATATATCAACCCCGGACCATCAAATCTTTTGAAAGAATTTCCAGAAGCACTAGATATAGTGCGTGAGAATCTCCGGACGACACAAGATAGCTTGGATAATTTGAAAATAGAATATAAAGGAAAGTGGAAAGATATCCACAGGAGGGGTGGAAATCCATTAGAAATTCATTTAATAAAATATTCACATGGCATACAAGAAAAGAGACTCAGACAAAAACATAGTATTTACGACCGTTATATCCGCATTGCTGAATTCGGGCGTAAGCCCAAGGGTAAGAATGAAATTACTGATGCTGAAATACTTACTGCCAAAGCGGTTCCGATTACAGATATTCATGGGGACAACTTCAGCAACGCGGGATTTTCAAAATGCCCTTTTCATATGGAGAGAACAGCCTCGTTCAAAGTCTACAAGGATAATCGCTATCATTGCTTTGGATGCCAAGCAAATGGAGACAGTATCGATTATATTGTGCGGCTTCACCAAATAGATTTTCTGGAGGCAGTTAGATTTTTATTAAAATTATAAAAGGTGTATGAGATACTTCTCAACATTCACTGGCATAGGAGGTTTCGAACTAGGAATACAACAAGCCTATGTGGAAACAACTTTATGTGAGGAGAAGCGAACTGGGGAGAAAGCAAAGAAGACAGTATCAGAAAAAGGGAAAGGATTACACTCCGAGAAACAGTCAGTCAAGGGAGTTGGCGATACGACCAGACAGCCTGGCGAACACGATACCAACCTCATTAGGACAGGACAACCTACTTGTATCGGCTACTCCGAAACAGACAAATACGCAATCCAAACTTATGAAAAACACTTTGGCAATAGGAGGATTACAAAAGAATGCGGCGAAGATGATAAATGTCAGCCCTGCTTTGACCGAGGCGATGGGCAAGGGTGGCGGCCACACCCCTATCATTATCAAATTAAAGGACACAAAAACTATGGAGACATCACAACGATCAACGAGAAAGAATTACCAGATTTTGAACTCTTTGTTGGAGGATTCCCATGTCAAGCATTTTCTATCGCGGGCAAGCGAGGTGGGTTCAAAGATACAAGGGGCACTCTCTTCTTTGACATCGCTCGGATTGTCAGGGAAAAGCAACCACGCCTTTTACTCCTTGAGAACGTCAAAGGGCTTCTATCTCACGACAAAGGGAACACATTCTATACCATCATTACCACGCTTGATGAATTGGGGTATGACCTCCAGTGGCAAGTGCTTAACAGCAAGAATTACGGAGTCCCCCAGAATAGGGAAAGAGTGTTCATTATCGGACATCTTAGAGGAACAAGTAGACCAGAAGTATTTCCTATCGGAGAAAAAGGTGGGAACAATTGTAAAATCATTGGAAGGGTTACGGGAATAAACGGACACGACTATCTTAAAAGAATTTATTCTTCAGGTGGTTCGAGCCCAACGCTTCCAACTGGAACTGGCGGTAACCACGAAGGGAAATTTAAAATAGAGGGAAAGATACGCAGGCTAACCCCAACAGAATGTGAAAGACTCCAAGGATTCCCAGACGGATGGACAGTAGGAGTAAGTGATACTCAACGATACAAACAATTAGGTAACGCGGTTACCGTAAACGTAGTGAGGGAAATTATGAAAAAGATATTATGTCATTCGACGAAATCGAAAACGAAGCAGCAGAGGAACTCGACCTCGAATCAATAGAACTTATTACCTTTGAAGAACTCGAGGCTGTTATTAAAGACGTCCTTATGGTTCCGGACTTCGGTGTAATCAAGCTCATCTGCGCTTTAGTTATCGCCAACCGGTTCGATAAACAGGCAGTCTGGACTGCATTCATCGCTCCCTCCGGTGGTGGTAAGACTGCTTTACTCGATAACCTGCTCATGCTCGATGATGTCTATGCACTTTCAATGCTTACACCTAATACGTTTCTTTCCGGAATGGGTGGTGCAAAAGATCCATCGCTACTCCCAATTATAAACGGCAAGATTCTTCTGATGAAGGACTTTACTTCTATTCTCTCATTACAAAGAGACGCTAGAGCAGAAGTGATGAGTCAACTGCGTGAGATCTGGGATGGCGGTATGCGAAAAGCTTTCGGTAATGGTCAGGTAAGAGACTGGGCCGGCAAAGTATCACTGATAGTCGCCTCTACTCAGGCACTTGATTTCCACCAGCAGATGAATACTCATTTAGGAGAGCGATTTATAAACTACCGTATCATCATGCCCGATCGCTTAAAGGTTGCTAGGGTAGCCTTAGAAAACAACCCGGATTTCGCTATGAAAAAAAAGCGCATGCAGAGAGCATTTCTAGCATGGTATAAAGGTATCGACTGGGAGAAAATAAAGACTGAAGATTTTTTAACATCAGAAATTAAGGAGCAGGTAATTGAAATTTCAGATCTCTGTACGATGGCAAGGTCCGGAGTGATTCGTGTAGGTAACGATAAAGAGGTGCAGTTTGTACCTACAGCTGAGATGCCTACTCGTATGGTCACTCAGCTTGTAACGATTGCAGAAGGGCTCGTTGCAGTCAACCTGGGAGTCTATATGCCGGAAGATATGAAGATTGTCTATAAGTGCGCTATGGATTCTATACCTGCTACGAACTGGATGGTGATAGAGCAGCTTGTAGCAGGCGGGATGCAGACTACGGCGAAGGTTGCGACTGCACTAGGGTATCCGACTTCACCGATACGAATGTATTTAGAAAATCTTGCTATGCTGAATGTAATCAAGCGGTTTAAGCCGGGTGCTGATACCGGTGCATTTAAAGGAGGAGAAAAAGACGGCAATGCAGATCGCTGGGAGCTACTTCCTCGTTTTAAAGAGATTATTTTAAAACATAGAAAAATCAAACAGGAGATCGAAGAGGAAGCTGAGGAGTCGGTGCCTGACATGATACCAGAGACTACTCCGGACTTCGTAGACTTGCCAGAGTAAAAGTGGTATGCTATAGGCATGCAGCATCTTATTTTTGGCTATCGCCACCATAAAACTGACCGTGAGCATGAGGCTCATCTGATCATACATAAGCGCTGGTATCAGACATGGAGCAAGCGCCTTGCTCTTGAAATTGAAAATATTAATCTCGACCGAGATTTAAAGGCGCCAATTATTATTACTTTTGTAACTAAACTGTAGTATGGGTGGTAATAGAATCATACTCCCATCAGGTGAATTCGTTGGAGACAATAGTGAGCCGAATGAGACTAAAAGTACCGGTCTTCCGATAAAGCGTTTTAAAGTAACTTCCGGATCTAGTTCATCGGGTATTTCTGTCGGTAGCTCGAGTACGCTTGTAAGTCCTTCAGGCGCTAAAATACTTGAAAGAATTTTTGTAAACGATAGTGACGAGACAATTTATTTAGAACGTGGTATTAGTGCTTTTATAAATAGAAGTACTCGCCTTAATGCAAGAGGTGGGGTTATGGTTGATGATTTATGGAAGGGCCCTGTAACTGCGATCTGCTCTAGCGGTAGTAAAAATTTGACGGTAGAAACAGTATTGGAATTATAGTATGACGACAGTATTAAATAATCCGGCGAATTTACTGGAGAGTATACCGCTTACAGATCTTAGTGACGTCACAATTACAGGCACACCAGCAGACAATGAGCTTCTAGCATACGATAGTGGATCAGGTGAGTGGATAAATCAGACACCCACTGAAGCGGGTCTTGATGCTTTGTATCTATTACTAACTGGCGGGACAATGTCTGGTAACATCGACATGGGTCTTAATGATATTACGAACGCTGGGGATGTCACTGTTGAACAGCTCTTTGGAACAGCAGGACTTGGAAACAATGTTATTGCACTTACTGACGGGGCAGACGGTATAACTACTGAAGGTGCACATATTTCTGTAACGGCAACACAAAATACTTTTGGGTGGGTTAAGTCGATCTTTGAGTACGGAAGGGTTATTGTTGCTGATAATTCTGTAAAGCTATTAACTGGTGACGGTTTTTTACTATCCGGAACTTATGATTTTGCAACAGCAGGAGCAACATTTGACAGTCCTTTAACAATAACTTCAACGGCTGATAGTAATTTTGCAGGACATTTGAAATTCTTAACAACTAGGGGTACTTTCTTCTTGGACAATGGAGGTACAACTTTTGGGACAGGAGAAGACGCAAAAATATATTACGATGGAACTGATTTAATAATAGACCCTGATCTTGTTGGAAGCGGAATAGTCTTAATCGGAGCAACTGGTAATGACGACATGAAACTCACTAACTTGGAAGCTCTTGGGTTGATTGATTTTCCAACTACATCTTCCTCTACAGTCGGAGTCATTCAGCAAAACAGTGCTAGTTTTATACACACCTTTGGAACAGATAATTTATTTATCGGAGGAAGTGCGGGGAACTTCACTCTAACTTCTCAAAACTGTATAGGAATTGGGGAGAATGCTTTAAAAAACTTAACATCAGGAAGTAATAATGTTGCAGTTGGGGAATTAGCAGGAGATGCAATAACAACATCTAGTCAAAATTTTGCCCTAGGTGCGGGAAGTCTTACAAACCTAACAACTGGAAGTGGCTCAAACGTTGCCATTGGAACTTATGCTCTTTATGCTTTAGACACGGGAGACAACAATATCGCTATTGGAAGGAACGCTGGAGTAGATTTAGATACTTCAAGTCATAGCAATGTATGTATTGGTTCTTACACGATGGACAGCACCTCAGCTGCCCTATGCACTAAGAATGTTGCAATAGGAAAACAAGCAGGTGGAACATTTACGGGCACCCCCGACAGAAACACAATGATAGGTTTTCAAGCGGGTCTTACAGTTGGTGGAAATGACAATATCTTTATTGGGAATGAAGCAGGAGCGGCGTATAATGGTTCAGATCAGCTTTTTATTGACATAACCAACACAGCCACACCTTTAATACATGGAGATTTTAGTACAAGAGTATTAACTATTAATGGTCTTTTTGAAACAACCACTGGAAGAATAGTAAACACAACCAGAGTTACTACAACATACCCGATACTGGCGGCAGATGAAGAAATTTTTGGTGATACAGATGGAGGAGCGTTCACAGTCACATTACCCGCAGGTGTTGCAGGTACAAAATATCGAATAATGAATACAGGTACTTCGGGTAATACACTGACAATAGCACCTAATGGAGCAGAATTATTAAAGGGAGTTAATTCAAATTTTACACTTAATGATGCTGAAGCATTATTAATAGTATACGAAAGTACAGAAGGATGGAACTAAATCATATAATTTATGTTATAATACCTATATGAAAATAACTTTTAATATACCATCAGGAAAAGCTCAGATTATAGTAGATACGATGATAAGGAAGTTTCCTATACCTAAAATACCAGATCCTAACTGGGTAGATCCAAAAGACGGTACGGGAGCATTAATGATAAATGAGTTTACTGATAACCAATGGGCGAAAGAGGCGATAAGACGTTGGATAATTACAGAATGTAGGGAAAGACTAATTAGAGATGCTAAAGATGCTGTAGATGTTTCAGCAGATAATAATCTTATAACTTAAAAATAATAATTAATATTTTTTTATGAATGAAGTCAAAGCAAAAGAGGTTCTCACAAACCTCATCGACAGCTTGAAGCTTACAAAAACTGAGAGAGATATGCTTTACGAAGCTATGTCAGTTTTAGAAAAAGCAAAGAAGGAAAAGCTCAGATTATAGTAGATACACAGCTCCCGAAAGCTCCCGAAAATGCGTATTACTAGCTAAATATTCAACCTTATGTTCACAAATATTATCTCCACGACCTATCGTTGGTTTATCTTGAGGAAACCCTGCATTTTTAAGTTGTTTTGCTAGTTCGTAGTTCATAACTCTAATATAGCATCGATATCGCCTACTTCGAGTGAAGTATCCCTGAGTATTTCTTTAGATACATTCGCCTTCTTGTGCAAGACCTTCGCCACATATTCATCGACAGTCTTCTTAGCAATCAACTCATAGACAGTTACATTTTTCTTCTGACCTATTCTATGCGCCCGGTCTTCTCGCTGAGTCATTTTAGCAATCGACCAAGCAGCATCGTAGTGAATCACGTAGCTCGCTGCCTGGAGGTTAAGTCCGTACGCACCGGCTTCGGTCATTATCATAATCGAGGGTGAATTATCATATGTGAAACGCTCCACGAGATCTTGTCGATCGACCGCACTAACACTGCCCTGAATAACATACCTATCTACCTCAAGCTCAGAGAGTTCGCTGTATAGTATATCCGCCATCTTCGCAAACTGCGTAAACACTATCGCCTTTTCTCCGGATGCAATGATAGGCTCCAGTAAATCTTTTAATACTGCAAGCTTCGATGAGTCGATCGACTCATTAGTGATGAGCCTGGTGTCGTCTGTAATCTGCTTTAGGCGGAGTAGCTTTACCGGTATTATATTAAGACTCGAGCCATCTACCCTGAGCTTGTGGAGTTCTGCAATAATAAGGTTTCTCACTGCATCATAGACCTTACGTTCACGAGGCGAGAGCTCGAAAACTACCTTCTCAGTAGTCTTTTCTGGAAAGTCGTCGAATACTTCTTCCTTGTGACGGCGCAGCATAAGAGGTGCTATTTTGCCCGCCAGAAGCTCTAAATTCTGATATCCTGATACCTTCTTCCAGGAACCATTGCCAAAGTGCTCGTTGAATATGCAGTATTTCTGCTGAAATTCCCAGAAGGAACCTAAATACCCTGGCGATATCCAGTCTACAATAGACCAGAGATCCATCGGTGTATTTGATATCGGTGTACCAGTAAGTGCAATGCGCTTCTTGCAGGTCAACTGTTTTAGTGCTTTTGTAGTTTTAGCTTTCGGGTTGGAAATCCGGGTGGCTTCATCGCATACAATGGCATCCCAGAATTTATTTATGATATCGAAATCTCTCAAAAGTAATTCGTAATTCGCTATAAAAACTGTAACATTTTTCTTATTCCACTGCTTCTCTCGAGCTTTCGGTCCACCATCTATCACCTGAGTAGGTGCTTTATCCCACTTCTTTATCTCCTCTTCCCACTGATATTTTAGTGATGCAGGACATAGCACGAGCACTCGCGTCATACCTTCCAGCGCAGCAATCGTCTGGATAGTTTTACCGAGGCCCGGGACGTCTGCCAGCAATACGCCGTCGAGCCTCTTCAGAAATGTAGCACCTATCTTCTGGAAATCATAGAGTGGCAAGTCCCCGGTGTATAGCTCCGGTGATATGCGTATTTCTTCGATCACCTTTTCTTCCTGCTTCTGGTAGATGATAAGATCGGTGACACGTTCCTGCACCTTAAATCCTAGTGGCAGTAGCTTCTCTACCGTGGCCTGCGCTGCAGAGAGTGGAAGCTCCCACTGCTTACGTCTTGCATTATACCGTCTGCCGTCTATTGTCTTGACGGCAGAAACTATACGAGCGTCGTACACGAAGTTTAACATGATTTTAGAATTTTTAAGATTTACCCACATTATACATCTATTTAATTAGTTTTTAATTCACTGAAGGGTGGGAGGTAAGCCCAGTCCTCTTGTAACGACCGACGTATACCAATTCATGTATGCTCCTGGTTCGTTTAAAAACATCTGCCGTGCTAGGTAGAACTGCTGTACGCATGAGTAGATATCCGGTGATTTAAAATCTGCGTATTTCGCGCGGTAGTAATCCCATGTCGCTTCCTGAAACTGTAGGCATCCGTATGAATACTTTCCGTTGACATCAAGATGTCTAAAGTCTTCGCCTACCTTACACCAGGGACACTCGAATTTTATAAGATCCAGTAGCCACCAGTCGAGCGCATCGGACTCATACTGTGGGAGCTCCGGCGTGAGCTGGTATACTGAGCCATCGCGCCATGAGGTACGATGAATAGTTTCTTCATACTCGGACGCAACAAGGGCTTCTGTGTCGTTTTCTGTTTCTGGATCTTGTGCTGCTATTTCTACTGTAAAAACTATGAGCCACAGGAATATAATCGCTAAGATTACTCCTAAATACTTCATAAGTACTCCTACATCCTATTATACCACGCACTATGGGATTACTGTCTAGCCCCTTGAACCTGACGCCGCCTTCTCCGCTTTCCGCTGTCGCCTGCAGTCTTTACATCTACGTGGGAGTGCGAAGTTATCACCGAACTGTTTCTTTAAAAATTCCTGCTCAGAGATAGGGATTGCAAAGTTACGGCCGCAGTCAGTCTCCACGCAGTTGCTTAATAGTGGGCCTAGTGTTGTATCAGCCATCCTTTTTCACCTCCTTTCGTTTCTCCTCCTTAACCGGTATGGTTCGAATACCTGCAGTCGGGTGTCTAAGGATGAGAGCTGATGGTTCTCCGTATACTGGATCGTAGCTGATGGTAATTTTTTTCATAGTTCCTATTAGTTAGTATTTTTTATGTATTTTTTTTAATTCTTCTACTACTTCAACCATTTTATTAGGCTCTATCATTATCATTTCCTTAAATAATCTCTACGCTCTCGATCCTTCCGATCCTGCCTGTTGTGTTTGCAGTGTGCATAGCCGAAGCTGTTGGCAAAGACAAGTGTGAGGATCCACATAATTATGAATGTCACCGGTGATGTGCCTTCAGATATTCGTAATAAGAACTCGTTCATACCGCTGGCCTCATCTTCATAGCTCCCATGAGGTTAGATCCCTCTTCAACACCAAGGACAGTTCCCATTATAACGCCAGACCAATACATTTCCATATCAAATTTCATACTATTTTTTCAATAATAATTTAATCGCTTCATCTGTTAAATTTACAGATCTATTCAGAAGTCTTACGACTTCTTGTGAACTGTTGGGTGGAGTCATTACAGGCGCGCCAAAGGCACGCTTCAGTAGTTCCTCCCGCCAACCATCCATATTAGGCTTGCCTGCAGTGATCTCGTGATGTGCGAGTATGGTTTTAATACCGAGCATCTTAATAACTACTGCGCCTGCAGCAATCTGAGCTTCGGTGTAGTCACCATCGCCTTGTACCCACTCAAACTCTATGCCTATAGAATACCGGTTAGGATTTATGCGAGTACCCCAGGGATGTTTTTTTAATACTTTTCTGGCAAGCTCCGACGGCCGGGAGATTCTACCTGAGTGCCAGGCGACCTTCTTAATGCCTACCATCTGCACGATGGTTCCTTTCCGGGAAATAAGGAACTGTGCCGATACCTGGGAGGCTGGGTTTCTCATCCATGACAGGGCACCGTTAAATCTACCCAGTGTCTTGTGGATTACGATAAGAGACTTCGGTAGTATCGCGTTTTCCGAAAAGTTAGGTGATGGGCGCTGGATTATTTTGTTATCGGGCATATGGTTATTATTCAAACCTCATTTCATCTAACTGCCATTCTCCACCATATCGACAAAATCCGTATATCTCTGCCAGTAAACATTTCCGTAATTAGTAAGCGCTATAACATTAGGCTCAATAGGAAGTTCATCTTTGTAGTACTGATATGCAGGTACTACTGAAATCTGAACAATTTTTTCGTCTTTTTGTAAAGCCATATTATTTATATCCTTTCTTAATAAAGTTTAAAATTTGGTCTGCTAAATTACTATGTGCGTTTATATAGTCAGTGCTAAACTCTGGCGAACTAGGTATTGGATAATTCTCAATAAACTCAACTATTTCGTCATCTCTTTGCCTTACTTGTTCTGTCGCAAACTCTGCCATTAAAGAGGAGATTATTTCTACTGACATATTATCCTTTCTTATTTAATAGTGATCTAATGTCGAGGAGTACTTCGAGTAAGTGAGTAAGTATAAACGCGACAACAGTAAAGCCATTACGTCTATTGTCACTCCCTTCTTTCCAAGTTTTTAAATTATCCATCGATTCTCTTATGATTTCATTTCTATTCCTCATAACTTCTCTCTCCTTTTCTTTAGCTCATTAATTTTTAATATCTCCATCATGCTGTAGTTGATTACGTCAAGGAGTTCATCTATCATCTCATCGTAGTGGTTCCTTGTGTCGGTCTTCGGGTCGAAGTGACCGTGCTTCCTGTTACCCATGATCATGCGGTTCTTCGCAAGACGGAGGATTTCTGTGCGTGTCATATCAGCTTTAGTTTAATAAGATCTTTAATTACTTGTTCCAGGGTCATTACTATCGAGTAGTTACTCGCCTGCTTACCTGCGCCTTCGTCTTTAGCTGGGTTGTAGTGCTCTATGCGCTTATGCCGTTGCTTCTGTGCGTCTGTGAATATAATCTCTCGCGTCCAGTCGCTGGTGGTGGTATTAAATAGTTTCGGTGGATCGAAGTAGGGAATGTCTTCTGTTAGGTAGCGGGTTAAGTCCTGGTCATTCATCGCACGGATTTTGTCGATGTGATCGTTCTGGAGGCCTATTGCTTCGAGTCTTGGAGATTTTCCAGTGCGCTCTACATGCTTACGCTCACTATTTGCCGTTTCTGTTATGCAGTGGCGGACTGTCTCAGGTATTGAAGCTTTATTTAGGCGGTTCATCAACCACTCAACATCTTTATATTCTCCATCAGTCCATGTGACCTTACTGTATTTAGTTCGTCTACTCATGATTTTCAAGGATTAGTTCTTCATTAAGTTCAATTATTCTAAAGGCTTCGCACACATGGTCTTCTGCATCTGATAGATCACTATATTGCGACATCTCAAGACCGATAGCTCTTAGTTTTTTGATAAATTTTCTGTATTTTGTCAATTCTTTTCTTATTTCTCTGTTCATATGTATATCGTTATATTGTTAATGTTGTGTATATGTGGATAACTATTTGATACTGGAATAATAGCATGAAATGAGCATCTTAGTCAAGTATTGTTAATTTGCAGTGTGAATTTTGGCTAATGTTAGGCAACTGAAAATATGGAGTAAAATAATAGGGGAGGGGGGTGTTTTTTAATAAAGTTTTTGTTTTTTCTAACTCTCTTCTGTAATGCTTTTAATTTATATTTTTTTTTATATATATATATATATATAAAGTAGGGGTGGGGGTTATTTCCCCTCTGAATTTTTTTGGTAAATGTGGTGTAATATGGATTGAGTGCCGGGCGCGGTGGTCGATGGAGCCAGTGGAGTGGGTGTATCGGCTGAGTGCTGGGTGCGCGCGATAGCGTTGGGCTCCCGGCTCTGTTAAGATCGGCTCCCGGCTCTGTTAAGGGAAGATAAGGGTTTTTTTTGGTTGGGTTGTCGGAATTTGGTAAACAAAAAACCGACATACCCGCTAGTAAGGTTTGTCGGCGTTTGCAGTAATTTGCTTTTGCCTATCGGTCAAGTGATATCTCGTACCACGTGCCGTCTAGTTGTATCTCTAAGTATGGATTGCCACCATACATTGTGAATTTG
>Ga0209349_1000113_pt1 | contig 43504 bp, 67 predicted proteins | sample ETNvirnome_2_130_FD_184067 | JGI IMG/M metagenome (GOLD analysis project Ga0209349, IMG submission 184067) | Marine viral communities from the Pacific Ocean - ETNP_2_130 (SPAdes) (version 2) | ecosystem: Environmental > Aquatic > Marine > Oceanic | place: Pacific Ocean | collected 2013-06-22
AGGATGGCAAAAGCAGAATCAACAGATAGGATGAGGCAAAGCAGAAAGAGACACGAAGACAAGAACTCCAGAATGGGGTCTGGTAATCACGGAATTGATAACTAATGTATCATTTCCAAATACAAGAATACCGTAAAGGTAAAAAAGGAGGAACAAGTATGGGGTATTGGGTCGGGATGACTAAGGCAAATGGTAGTGAAGCTAATTTCTATGTAGAAGATGACAATGGAATTAAAAGATTCTACAATGGTAAAGATAAAAAGCATGAGTATAGAAATGAAGAACCATACGACCTAATCAAAGACCATACTAAAAAAGATATTAGAACTGGAGATACAGCAATCAAACCTGAACAATTACCGCAACCAGTTATAACCGTTAAACCAGAGATAAAAAAAGAAAATGCTGAAAGATTTAAAGAACTCAAAACACCAGCAGGAGAAAAAGCAAAAGAACTTCTTTCTAATAAAGGTTTAAACCATGCTTCGTTTATTAGAGCAATAGGGATGGTAGTTACACCTAAATCAAGAAGAACTACAAAAGACCAGTATTATGCTATACTAAATGAATTAAAAGAAAACGACTTAGTGAAACAAGATGGACATAATTTGTTTTACAAATAAGTAATTATATGATATACGTAGTTAGTTTAGACATCAGGAGACGACATCATGGCTGCTCCAACCGCACCAACATTAACTATAATTACGACAGAGGGTATCAAGAAAGCAGGGTATGCTAATGTCCTTGCCTCACTCCTTACTCGTTCTCAAGACGAGTGGATGGAAGAAATTAAAAATGATATATGGACTTTAGCTAAAAAGATAAAGTCTTTATATACCACTTCTTTTGCCGTTACCACAAACGGTGTAGAAAAATATTCCTACCCAACAGATTACTCATCTGAATTAGCTTTAGTATTAATGACAGGTAACACTACTGGTACGGCTCAAGCTGGTTCTACAACTACAATCACACTTGCCTCTGGTAATACCGCTACTGACCTTATAGGAAAAGAAATAATGATTCTGTCTGGTACTGGTAGCGCCCAGATAAACCAGATAACTCTTTATAATTCGACAACCAAAGTTGCTACAGTGAATGATACTTGGACAGCTCCAAGCACGGACTCTGTCTATATGATTGTAGATAAATATATTGACTTAGAACAAACACCTGTATGGATGCACGACTCAGGCAGGACATCTCCTGAACGTGGTGAACCTACTCATTTCTTTCCTATAGGAGATGAAGACAATGGAGAGTTCATACTATTTCCTACTCCCTTCCGTTCCTCCTCTGACACTAATGGTTACGGTCTTAGGCATAAGTATTATGCTGACCTTACTCGTATTGATTTGGCTTCTACGTTAATGACTACTGTTTACAGAAGATGGAGAAGTTTATTTATTCAGGGTGTAAAGGCAAAATGCTTAGAAGATTTAGATGATAACAGGGCAGCGCAAGAGCAACAGAAATATGCTGCTGATATAAGAGCCATGATTGTACGTGAAGCATATGGTATGGATTTAAGTAACCTTAATATTTCTGTGGAGAGATAATGGGATACATAGGTGAATCAGTAGAAATTGATTTAAATGTTGGTGGGTTTAATAACAACCCTAATTTTGATTCTCTTCCTCCAAGTGCTATGCGTGACGGTTCTATTAATATTACGTTACAAGATGGTGGAAGGAGAAAACGTGGAGGTACTGCTCATGTCAATTCTTCTGCTGTGTCTGGTACTCCACAGTTAATGCGGTTATATGACTACATTTTAACTACTGGCACTCAATTCCTTATGATGGCTGGCAATGATGGGAAACTATACAAGAATTTCACGGATACAATCAAGACAGGATTATCAACAACTAATTATTGGGATATTTCTGCTATGAATGATTTGCTTATATTCACAGATGGAGCAAGCACTCTGCAAACATGGGATGGTGCTGCTGGTAGTTCATCTGATGTCTCTACGTTAGCTCCTGATTGGGCAGCAGATTCATTATTTCCACAACAATTAGTTTTGCATGGTAGAGGATTGTCTCAAAGAATGTGGACTTGGACAACTAACAACAAGATATTTGGCAGCGCTATATTTGACGCTGATGATTGGGGTGCTACTAATGGGTTTATTTCTGACACAAGTCAAGTGTTTGCTACAAGAGAGGGTGGTAGTCTTACTGCTATGTACGAGTTTGGTGATTCTCTTTTCATTACTACTGCTCGTAACACTTACATCCTCCAAGATTCTAATTCTGATAAATCAACTTGGGGATTTACTTTAGCACAATTTAATGCTGGCGCTGCTCATTGGAGAGTGTTGGCAAGAACTCCTAATGATATGTTGGTAATGATGGATGATGGCGAGATTTATTCTTTAGTAACTGTCAATGCTAAAGGAGATTACAAAGCATCAAGTATAACTAAACCAGCATTTATAGATAGATGGATAAGAGATAATATTGATTTAACTCAGATAGCAAAGTTCCATATGAATTATGACCCTAAGATTAGGGCGGTTCTTGTCTTTATGGTTAAATCTGGTTCTACAGCAGTAGATGTTTGTTTACCTTATTTTATAGATAGACCCGTAGACCAAGCATGGGGAGCGCCATTCGAGAATGGAGATTCTGATTGTGGTTATGATGCTTCGGTCTCAACCTTAGTAAGGGTAGCAGTAGGAGATTATAGATTACGTACAGGCTCTAACTCAACAGGGTTTGTGTGGGATTTAAACCAAACAACTTATGGTGACAATAGTAATGCCTATACTGGAAGATTTACAATGCCTACTTCTGGTCTTGGTGATAATATAAAACTTAAAATGTTTAAAAGAATCGTTTTTACTGGTTTTACTTCTTCTGCTGATGATGACGAGACTTTAACATTAGCATGGAATACTGATGGCATTACTAAGGCTTCTCAGAGTGTAACCTTTATAGCTTTAGGATTAAAGGTTAATGACCCTGCTGCTATAGTTGACCAGTTTACAGTTGGTGGAAGCAACTATCACATGGAAGCTATATTATCTTTAGGTCAACCAGCAAGAAGGTTAGGTATAAGTGTTTCTAACAATACCGTTGGAGACGATTTTTATTTAACTTCATTACAGGTAGACGCTAAACCTCTTGGGAGGAGACCGACACCAAGTATAACATCACAGGCTCAATAGGAGGAGAGAATGGTAACTTATATAAGCAACACAGCAGCCAATACAACTTGGGTAGCCGATACCACAGTTGTAACTGCTGCCAGATTAAACACAGAGAATACCAATCTATATGCAAATGATGTTGCTATAGATACAGCTTTAGCATTGTCACATGATGCCACTGGTTATTTTAACCCGACAGTGGGTAGTGATGTTGCATCTGCCAATGCTTTAACATTAGGTACTGGAAATATATTTGATATCACAGGAACGACTGCTATTACGAGCATAGGAACTAAGGGTACTGGTTACATGATATGGCTTCAGTTTGATGATGCTCTTACTTTAACTCATCATGCTACAGATTTACAGTTACCAGACGCTACCAACATAACAACGGCTACTGGTGATGTAGCGTGTTTATATGAATATGCATCTGCTGATTGGAGATTGATTTCTTATAGTAGAGCAGATGCAGCTTCAGGAGTGTTATCAGTTGCTAATGGTGGTACAGGAGCATCCACATTAACAGACGGTGGACTACTGTTAGGTTCAGGAACGGGTGCTATTACTGCCCTTGCTGTATTAGCTGATAGTGAGATGATAGTAGGAGATGGTACTACCGACCCTGTAGCAGAAAGCGGTGCGACATTAAGAACAAGTATAGGTGTAGGTACTGGTGATTCTCCTCAGTTTACAGGGGTTGAATTAAGTGATGCATCAGCCAATACATTAACAGGTTCATCTGGTGATGCTTTAATAGAAGGAGTTATATTAAAAAAGGTAGGTTTAGAAACTATTTGGGTTCCTGCCTCTTCTATGACACCTGCTACCACAAATGGAGCTGCTGCTTTAACAACTACAGAATTAACTGCTGGTACTCCTGAATTAATCACACTTGCTTTTGATACAACTACAGCAGAGTTTGCATTGTTCACTGTTGCCTTTCCTAAAAGTTGGGATGAAGGAACTGTTACATTTGAAACTTACTGGTCTGCATCTGCTACCGATACTGGAACAGGTGGATTTACATTAGCAGGAGTTTCTATAGCAAGTGATGTTGATGTTGATACTGCATTTGGAACGGCTGTAGCAAATACAGCATTAGCTGCATCTGGTACTCAGGATGATTTAATGAAAAATGTTGTAAGTGGAAATGTAACTATAGCTTCTGCTGCTGTTGATACAACTACTTGGTTTAGAATAGCAAGAGATGTTGCCACTGATACTAATACAGGTGATTTAAGATTAATTGGGGTTAAAATATTCTTTACTACTGATGCCTCAAATGACACATAGGAGATAAATTATGGCTAAAGGTTTTAAAGTATTTGATACTGATATGCAAACAGATGTTATTCGTTTTCCTGATGGCGAGGAGATGCCTACAAACTGGAGTGTTGTTGCAGAGAATAAATTATACGGAGGCAAACTTGCTTGGAGACCAACTACTCTAATTAAACCAACATTTGATAATGAAATAGAAACAAGAACATTTACCTCAAGGGTTATTGCAGATGATGATGTTACCGTTACTTATACTGTTACTGATAAAGATTTAGCGACAGTAAAATCTACCAAGAAAAGTTTAGCGAAACAGACAGGTAAAGGTATTATTTTAGCAAAACATGGTGCCGAACAACAGCGTGATGCTTCTTTATCTTTGTTGACAGCAGGTGAAATAACAGCCATTAAAGATGATATAACTACAATTCGGAATTACTACAAAAATACATTTAAACCTGCTGTTAATGCTGCTACGACAGTACAAGAAGTAAAAGCAGTTGCTATTAACTTTCCCCCAATATAGGATATTATGTTTGGATATAGAAATTTAGGTTTTGGTGGTTATACAAGTAGGAGTCCTAATGATGGAGTGAGTTATAGAATAGATGGTGTAGGTGACCATTTGACAATGCCAGATTCTAATGATTGGGATTGGGCAAGTGATTTTTCTATAGATTGTTGGATATATCCAGATGCCAGTACAGCCACAGATGATGCTATTTTTAGTCATGCTGCTGACGGGGATAATAGATTCCATTGTATTTTTAAATCGAATGTTTCTACAAACTGGAATATTGGAGTAAGAGCAACGACTTCTGCTACAGGTCATTTTGAAAACAATACAACAGGTGAACCAGTTGCAGAGGGAGTATGGTCTCATATAGAAGTTACAAGAACTGGTACAACTATAAAGATTTTTGTTAATGGTGTGGAAGAAGTATCTGCTTCTATAACTGGAACGATTGGGAATATAGCTGCTTTGTTTGAAGTTGGTGAAGGTTCTAATTCAGGAGCATTTCCTTTGTCTGGTTACATAGATGAATTTAGAATTTCAGATACAGCAAGACATACCTCTGGTTTTACACCTGAGACTGAGCAATATGCTGATGATGGGAATACTCTTGCATTAATACATTGTGGTGAAGCTATTGTTTCAGGAACTACAGGAAGTGGAGCTACATTTGTTGAATCTTCATCAAACGGAAGAACCGTAACAGAGGTTGCTGGTGCTATAAGAGAATCAACGATTGTTAAATTTTAAATAAAGGAGGTATAAAATGGATAAAATATTTATGCAGTACCCTATGATATGGGCTATGTTAGGTGGAGTTATGGGAATGATGGCTCATATACTAAAGAAAAAAGTAAAGGGAGAAACAGCAGAGGCTATAGTAGATTACTTTACCGACAACATGAGATATACCATTACAGCTTTGATAGGCATGGTGGTTGCTGTGCTTATGGTTTATGACCCTAATATAGTATGGTATAAATCAATGCTGGTTGGTGCTATGGCTGGTATGACTTGTGACTCTGCTTTTAATAAAGGGAAAAAGTAATGGCTAATGAAAATGGTAGATTAGGTACACCAGTATTCTATAAGTTTATAGTTGGGGTTTTTACTATGCTGTTTGTTGGTGGTGTAGCAGGTATATGGAATACTAACTCAAGGCTTGTACGCATAGAAACAAAATTAGAGAATATTGAAAAGAATATGTTAGATAGATTTACTGGTAAAGAAGGTAAAGACTTAATTAAAAAGGTAGATAAAAATTCAAATAATACACAAATATTAGCTGAGAAACTTAATGACCATTTAATATGGGCAGCTCAACAAGAACAATGGATGAGTAAATGAAGAAAGAGAATTTGTATAAATTGATAGTAGTTATAGTTATGGGCATTATAGGTTATTATGTTAATGCTCAAGACAACATGGATAAGGCTCAGTGGGCAGCTATTGGTAAATTAAGAACATTACATGAGACACCAAGATGACTATGACTTGTAAGAAATGCGGTACTGTAGCCGAAATAACTGAAGAGAAAACATTTTGTCCTATGTGCGGCAGTAGGGAGATTCTTATACACGGATGAGAAGATTTGAATTTAACGACAGACATGAACTATCTGATATGCTTATAGCAGAAGGAATACCGCCTTTGGAACATAGCTTTGCAAAGGGCATTACTCATGTATTAGTGGAGGATGATACTATAAAAGGGTTCTTTACTTTTGACGGTAAGGTACACTCAGGGCATCCTTACCTTAGACATTTTTGTACTAAAAAGAAATACAGGACACCTAAACTTGCGAGAACATTAACTTCCGCTATGGTAGAGGCTGTACGAGCATTGGGAGCTAAAAAGTTTATTATTAATTGTCCTTTAGAGAAGAATTATCTTAAACGGGTTATAAAGTATTACTTTAAAACAAAACCTTACGGGAATAGAAGCAACCATGAATTTACATTAGTGGAGGTTTAAGATGGGTGGAGCGCCAAGTGTACCAGAAGCTACACAAGAAGAAAAAGACTTACAGAGAGCGCAGACAGAAGCGATAACGGTTCAAAATGCTTTGTTGATGGAGCAGCTTGAGGCTTCTAAACAAGCACGTGCTGATTTGCAAAGTATTGTTGCTACAACTGAAGCTGAAAAAGCCTCTATTCGTGCTTTACAGACTGACCAGATTTCACTTGCAAGAGAGAGTTTAGCATTACAACGTAGTCAAATAGAGAGAGCCGAGCTATTAGAACCTGCACAGTTTGCCCTGTTACAACAGCAAGTGGAGATAGCAGGAGCACAGTTTGATTTGCTTCAGTCACAGATAGAAAGAGAACCTACTGAGCTTGAACAGAAACAAGAAGATATAGCATTACTTCAGGCAGAGAGAGTTGAGAAAGCATTGAAGGGTGAATTACCAATCGGTCCTCAAACTTTACAGGCTGAAAAAGATGAGTTTATCAAACTAAAAGAACAGTTAGCAAGGGCTGGTATAGATGTACAGGGTGATGATTTAGCTTCAGCTACCTCAACATCTACTGCTGGTATTCAAGCTCTTGACAGTTTAAAGAAAAGATTTGATGCTATAAAATTTGCGGAACAGCAAGGTGCTATTACTCAAGGACAATCGTTATTGTTGCAAGGTGCTGGTGCTATAGCAGATATAGAACAACGTAGATTAGGTACAGCATTTGGACAGTCAGGAGCATTGTTGCCACAGCAACAGCAGTTTGGTTTGTTTGACCCGACAGCTAATAGGCTTAATCAGATAGGTGCTGCTTCTCAGTTAGGTTTTGGAACATCCTTTCAGGGATTTGGTCAGTTATCTAATAGCACAGCACAGGCTTTACAACCTTTTCAGTTCCAAAGAGGGTTACAATTTCAAGCTAATCAGATTGGTTCTCAAAATCAAGCTGCTTTATTTGGCGCTGGTATTGGTGCTGCTGGCAGCATACTTGGTGGTGGATTAGCAGGTCGTTAATAGGAGGAAACAATGGTACAAAATGCAATAACACAAGGAGTACAGTTAGGAACAAATAATGCTCTTAATTTCTTAGCTATAGGTAGGCAGAAAAAAGAAAGAGAAAGAAGGGAAGCATATGCTGATGTTGCGTTGTTTTCTGAAACAATTAAAAGTATAAAAAATCCAGTAGAGCAAAAGAAACAAATTGATGAATATACTAAAACAAATCCTATATTTGAAAATAAAGAATTTGCAGGTTTAAAATTAATATTAGATGATATGGCTGTTGCTGCTGATGATAGGGTAAAAGGTATAAATGAAAATACTCAATTAATGGGTAGTGTTGTTAATCTTATAGACCAAATAACGTCACTCCAAACTACGAGAGCAGGGAGTTTACCATCTGAAGGTTCTGCACAAAGTCGTGGAGAATTTGACCCAAGCATATTAGAAGTTAATGCAGATGATACATTAAAGGAAGTTCCAGAAGGTTCTTTTTTAGGTGCTGGATTAACGAGACCAGAAAAAACTTCTAAGTTAAATGCCTTAGAAAAAGAATTGTTAAATGTAGGAACAAAGTATGCTGCAAGCTCTGACAAATATAGTAAAGAAGGTTCTACACTTGTTATGGCTCAAATAAGAAAGGTTCTTAATAGGTCAACTGATGAAGATACTAAATTGTTTGCTCAGATTGAAGGAGAAGAAAGAGCAAAAGTATCAGCTCAAAATACTACAAACTCTATTGGGTTATTTCAAAATAACTATGATATGAGAATGAAGAAACTTGAAAAGATAACTGACCCTGCTGAACGTAGTAAAGTTCGTGACCAAATAGTGTTAGATGCTTTTAATCTTATACAAAGACAGCCAGATGAAGCAAGTAAGAAAAGAGTAAGAACTGCTGTACAAGCAAAGGATAAAGACATATTTGCTGACATAGAAGACTCAAGTGTAAAACTTGGCTTTATGAATAAGTTTAGAAATAAGAATACAGCTCTTAATACAGATAATATATCAAGAAAAGATATGCTTAAATTCTACACTGAAGAGATGTTTAATGTAATGGTAACTCCCATTGGTGGAGAGAATGGGTTTGGCAACAAACAAGAAGCACAGGACACTCTTACATTTATAGGTAAAATGATGGGAGACTTTAAGCCAGATAAAAGGGTTCAAGCTGCAAAAGATTTTACAGAAGATTTCGAAGAAAGGTTTAAAGGCTCTAAAGTAACTAAAGAACAGTATCTACAGTTTATGCAGATTGTAGCTAAAGACCCAAGTAAAGCTACACAAAAATTAACATCAAGTAAATTCTTATTTGATACAGAAAGTAAATTAGTAACACAGAAAAAATCATTGATAGGAGAACTAAGAAGAATAATACAAGGTGATTCTGATGCTGATACTCTTATGAAATTTATGAGAGCGAAGGGTTTGACAGTTCCAAAACAAGCAGATGCTCAAACAGTAACTAATCTTAAACAAGGTTTAAAGGATGAACTTAATAGGGTTGAAGAACAGTTACAAACTATTCGTACCAAGCAATCAAGTATCACAATAGACCCTGAGAATCCAGAAGCTCAAAAGATTAAAGCTGATATAACTGAAAGATTAGCTAATGCAAAATCAGACGAAGAGCGAGAGAAAATAAGACAAGAAGGAAGAGACCGTATAAATAAATTATTTAGTACAAAGTAAATGCCTCTATCAGTTGCAGACATAGACGCTTTCTTGTTTGATAAGAAAGCAAGAGACCCTATAGATGCTTTTCTTTTCGGTGATATTAAAAAAGAAGAAGAAGAAAAAACTGAAGAGGAAAAATCTATTGATGACTTTCTTGGCTTCCAGCCTGAGTCTATAGCTGAACCTGTACCTATTCCTGATGACCAAAATGTATTACCTATCCCAACATCTTCTGGTGTAGCCACACAGAACGTAAGTACCTCTGAATCTGTAACACCTTTACCTGATGAAGATGAAGTTTCTTTTACTAAAGATGTAATAGAACCAACAGCAAAAGATTTTGCTGCAACAGTTGCTAAAGCTGGAGCAGGATTCGTAAAGGGAGCTACTATAGGAGCTATTGATTTAGAGACAGGTGAAGTTGGCGTTCCATTTGGTGATGTTATTTTTCAAACAGATAATAATTTACGTGAGTTACTTACTGAAGTAGGAGCAAGTGATGAGATAGTAAATAATGAATGGATTGGTATGCCAATGGAAATGCTTGGCACAATAGCTCCTTGGTCAGTCGTATCTAAAGCTATCTCATTTCTTGTTGGTGCTCCTAAATCTTTAAGAGCAGCTAATGGTTTAAAAGAAATAATGAAAGGAGTAGGAAAGAGGGCTGGAATAGAAGCTACTGCTGGTGGTGTTGTTGGTGGAGCAAAACCTATAGACACACCAGAGAAAACCACTCCCGATATACTTGAAGGTATTGTTGATTTAGATGAAGTTAAACAAGAGAGTAGGTTAGAAAACATATTAACTACCGCTGCTGTAGGTGCTGGTTTTAGTCTGATTGCTGATTCTATCCATGCTATTGTTGTTAAGTCTGGTATAAGCAAAACAGGACAGTTTGATAAATTAAGAAAAGAACTTTCAGAATTATTCTTTGGTAGTGGTAAAGTTAGTAAACAAGCTGCTGATGATTTAGCTGATACAGCTATTAATAATGTTGTTAATAAAGCTGGTGGATTTGAGAATCTCAGTAAAGGTGTTATCAAAAATGCAAGAACTATTGTCAAAGAAGCTAAAGCTGGCAAGAGAACCCAACCTAAATTAGAAGGTAAAGCTGAAGAGCCTACTCCAGAGGGAGATTTCCTTGTATTAAAGAAGCTAAAAGAAGAAAGTGCTATTGCTAAAAAGATTAAAGCAGAAGCCAAGCCAACACTTACTGAAAGTAAAACAGAAGTTACTATTGATGATGAGACAACTATAACTGAAGTTAAATCGACAAAAAGTCCAGATTTAAAAATAGTGAAAAAAGCACACATACAAGAACTAAAACAAAAAGAGATAGAAACTTTATCTAAAAAACATAATGTATCCCAAGCAGAAGTCATTCATTTAGGGAAAGAACATATTGAAGCAATAGAAGAATCAGATTTAGGATTGCCTGATGAAGCCTTTCAAACTACTTTTGACTCTGTTGATACCATTCTTGATATAAAAGGTAAACCTTTATCTGAATTAACACCAAAAGAAAAAATTCAATTTGAACAAGAACAAAAAGAAAATGTTCAACTATTTAAACAAGCAGAAAAAGAAGCTGCAGAAATAGGCATAGTATTTGAAGGTGATAAATTAATAGTTGGGAAAAAAGAAATAGCTAAGATTATTCCTTTTAAAAAAGATATTAGAAGTAAAACATTAACAGACGTTCAAAAGAAAGCTGGAATCTTAAAAGCTACTTCTCATTTCAAAAACTTAACTAACAAGCTCAAAGGAAAGAAAACCAAAGTTGTAAGGAATGATGGGATAAAATCTTTAGCCAAAACCAACAAAGGAGTTATCTCATTAAACATTAAAGCTATTGTTGACGATTTTCACAATGATATGGCGTACCTTGATGGCAAAGGTAAAGGTCTCCTTGAAGCAACATCAGCACAAAAGAAAGAGGTATTTAAAAATATTGATATACCTGCATTAAAAAAACAAATAGGTACTGTTGAGAAATATGAAGAGTTTATTTTTTGGCATGAAGCAGCACATATTGCAAACAAAGATGCTACAAAGTATCCCCGTAAAAAGGGTAAGATTGATTTGAGCCATCCAGATGCTATAACCATTGAAAGAATTGCTAATAAGTTTGCAGCTCAAAAGATGGGATTTGAGTTACCAGAAAGAGATTTAACTCCAGAAGAACTCAAAGCAGCAGAAAAAAAAGCACGAGAACTTGTAGCCAATGAAAGACAAGGAACTCCTGCGATTGATAGAGAACCTCCTATAGTTACTAATCCTGATGGTAGTGTCCAGCTTAATTCATTAGCAAGCGGTATAACTTCTCTTAATCCTAAAAAAATTATTCTACCAGTAGGTAATGTTTTTCATAATTTCTTTGCTAAAGGGCAACCAAGAATAGGTTCACGGGAATATGATATATCTCGTATAGCAGCAGAAAATTATGTTAAGGATGGTCATATAGGAGCTTTCTTTGCAAAACAAACTGCTGAAACTATAGATAAAGGGATGCCTGATAAAGAGAAAAGAACAAATGCTTCTTCTATGTTTGACAATCGGTTAGAAGTTATAACGGATGGCAAGGTATATAACAAGAAACAAGCAGAGATAACTCCTAAGAAAGAAGACTACAAGACAAAAGAAGAACATCTTAATGCTATTCGTCTATGGGCTTCTGCTGTATCTACTCATACAAAAGGAACATTAAGGAGAGCTTTTAACCAAGATAAACTAACTCTTGGTACAAAGAAAATTAAAGTAAGAGGCAAGGAAAAGGTAATTCCTAAACCTATACCTGCCAAGTTATTTAAACAAATAGAAGAAATGATTGATTTGAAAAATAGTTTCTATTCGGAAGCTGAAGCTAAATTTATAGAAGAAATGAGAACAATAACAGAAGCATATAGAGAAAGATTTAAGGAAGCTAATATCGAAGGATTCAAGTTTGAAGAGGCATACTTTAGTCACATAATTATACATACTAAATCTCCTAAAGGAGATACTGTTCGTGTTGGATTTGATGAAGGTGCTGACCTGAGAACTGGTGGAGAAACTATAATTAAAGAACGTAAGAGAAACAAGTTTGGCAACACTCTATCCCTTGATGGGTTAGAGGCACAAGGTTATACAGTTATGCGTGATGTAAGAGATGTCTTTGCACAATATGTATATCAAGCTGAAGAAGTATTAGCGGCTAAAGCATTTGGTGACTCATTGTTAAATGCTAAAATCAGCCCTACAGCAAAGCAGCGAGAAAAGATATTCAATGAAAATAAGCTAAGAAAAAAACAAGGTAAAAAAGAATTAACTGAAGAAGAAATTCGTAAGGATTTTTCAGACCCTCTTGTTGTAACTGCTGAATTTCTGGAAGCTAAAAATATAGAGACAACTGAAAGTTCTTTAAAGATACATCAGCTAAGAGCTATTCATGATATGGAAATGCTTAATTGGTCACAAGGAACTGGTCTTAAAAAGTTTAAAGGTAAGATGTATATACATGAAGATGCTTGGCATAACATAGACAATGTTATAAAGAGAGGTAATCAACAAGCAGATATAATGAATAAGTTGGATACTGCAAGGTTCTTTATTAAACGTATTCTTTTGTTTAATCCTTTAATACATGGATTCAATGTTGAGTCTGGTGCAATTATGGCTATGGGTCACAGGTGGTTTATAGATAGACTTCCTTCTTTGCTTACAGCTAACCAGATTAAAGCTCTCAAGAGTCCTTTAGGAAAGATGACTGAACAGGAACTTAATGCTGTTATGTTAGAAATGCTACAGAATAAAATGGTTCTTGAAGGATTGTATGATTCTAACCAAGCAATAAAGTCTGATACATTTAAAGTCAAACTGATACAAGACAAAGGGTTTAAAGCTGCTATGAATAGGCTTGTTACTAATCCTATCAAAGTTGCGGGTCAATTAGGTAATACTATATTATGGGATAAGTGGGTTAAGACAGTTCAGATGCAAATATATATCACACTTCGTAACAGATTTATGACTGATGGCTTTCCAATAAGACACATACCTAAACAGTTTAGAGACCATGAAAACGTAAAGAATATAATCAAAAAGTATCCTGTTAGTGCTGTAGTTCTTAAACCAATAGATGTATTAGTTCATGGTGAGCTACCAATAGTAGGTGGTAAACTTGGAAGAAGAGCTATGTCAAAAGCAGATGCAGGGTTAGCGGCTGCTGTTATGGCAAGTGATATAACAGGTATATTACCTATAACATTTTTCACACGGAAGCAAAGATTTATATTAAATCAGTTGTTACTTGCTCGTAACTGGAACACAGGTTTGTTTAGAAGTTTAACTGGTGCATTAGGTACTGTACATAATACAGAATATGGAAAGTTTATTCCAAAGCCTTTAAGAATAGAAGGTTTTTCAGATGAACAATTAAGAAGTATAGGCAGGGAATATCGTTGGTTCTTATTAAGAGGTCTTGTTTATGCTGTTACGTTTGCTAATGCAGCGCAGTATTTATGGTTAGATAAGTACCATCATGCTGAAAGAGAAGAGCTGAATAAACGATTAGATGAATTACAAAAAAGAAAAACTTCTGCTGGTAAAGACCAGTTAGCTAAAGATGTTGAGATACGTATTATTAAAGCAAGGCTTGAATCTATTACACCACATCCAACATGGAAGAATGAAGCAGGGCATTGGCTTGACATAGATACTGGAATAAAAGATTCTAAAGGTGGAAATATATACTTACGTAGTTGGCTCTTTAGAGCTATCCATGACTATGCAAAACTTGCTATGTTTGAACCACTTAATTATATTACTCCTAAAGCAGAGCCACTTATGAAACTGCTAGGTTCTCTTATATTTAATCACACGCCACAAGGAATGGTTATTATTGCAAAAGGCATGACAGCTCCAGAAAAAGCAGAAAAATATGCAAGGTTTATTACAGAATCAATTACACCTTTTGATACATTCTTAGGAAGAGAAGACCAAGTAAGAACATGGTTAGAAACATTAATCGTTTTTACGGGTACGCATACAGTTAGTGGAGCTAAAGTTGGTAGTACAATCCCTGCTGTTAGAAACTTTTTATCTGAGTATGTTAAGGAATATAAGCCAAGAATACAACATATGTCAGATGTAGATAGAAAAGCTATGAATTTGAAGTTCCGTCAAGGAGATGTTGAAGGAGCTATTGATGTATTTCTTAATAGTGAAGTAGTTGGATTAGAGTCATTATTAAACCAAGCAGCAAAAGTTGATAATACTTTAGGTGAAATAGTAAAAACTTCTGCTTTCTTTGAGTATCTGATAGTCAAAGATAAAACACATCCAGAAGAAGTAAAAGAATTTCTTAAAGGATTAGGCGTAGAATACTATAAGAACTTAGGAACTCCAGAAGAATTCCGATTCACTAATGAGAGCGAAGTTAAGGCTCAACGTAATCCTGATGGTACGATTAAATTCTAATCCTTAGTCCAATCACCTTCTTGAATAAAGTGACATCCGTTAACCAGCTTAAACTTGGTCATCATGTCTTTAGGGTTCACACCAGACATAGCCCAATTCTTACATTTCACTATCTCTAATGTTCCATGACTAACATTCAAATAGAGTCTTGGTTTCTCTAAGGTCGCCAATCCTCCTTTGCCTAATTCATTCCCCTTCTTTCTTTGGATAGCTATAATGGCTATGCCTGTGTCTAATTTATCATACACCTGTCTTATCCAACCACCTATTTTCCACATCTCATCATGGATTTCCATGTAATCTATAAGGTTAATACCATCTGGTTCTATGACATCAGCGAAGTTTTGTGACCTGTCTTTGGCTATAAATCCCTGTTTTTTCCACGAATCTAACGGTCTGTTGAAGAAACTGAGTCGCCTTCTAAGCTCCCCCTTGCCCATCTCAGAGGAAAAGTACATCTTAGGTAGGGGTAAGGGTAGGTTCATTTCAGCTATGTTAAGCATGAGGGCTGTTTTCCCTGCATCTGGTTCTCCTGCGAGGACGATTATGTTCTTAGGATATGTCTCAAAATACTTCTCTATTCCAAGAGGATATTTGATAGGAAAGGCTTTTTCATCAGCATTTTCATAGTCTATGGTATTACATACCTCCTCAATCTTCCTGTACGACCCTGTAGACCCTGTATTACGGGCTACAGACCCTTCCTTGACCAGTCTTCCTAACACCACTCTTACAGAGGATTTATCAGAGGTTGTAGTCGCTCCTAAGTCATTGTAGACATCATTAATTCTGAAGTTACCAGATGCCTGACTCACCCATAATCCTATTTCATCATTCCATTGATGGTCTTTACGTGCTGCCCTTTGCAGGGCAGATGTAACCTTTTGTTTTGCTTCATCTAAAGAGAACTTTGGTTGGCAATAATCAGCTAATATATTAACAACTTGTTCCACTTTAGTTGACAACATCCCTGCTTTGACAAGACAGTTTGCTACATGAAACAGGTCTTCATCTCTTGTTCCATTTTGGAACATTTTACCTATGACGTTGCTTATATAATTGTTGACTTGAATCTGCTGGATTAACGTTAGATATGACTGAGGAAATGCTGGTCGTTCTATTATACTTGGTTTAACATCCCATGTATAATCTCCCCATACTCCTGTGTGCCTATGCGTACCTTTGCTTGGAGGTAAGAGGACATATCCTTTCTCTGCTCTAACATCTGAGCCAGCAACAGCTTTTACTCTATTGCCAAGTTTCTGAGGACATTTAAAAAAGTAATGTAGACCTCCACTTGGTGTCTTGGATATGGGGAACTGTAATCCTTGAGGTATAAGTTTGTCTATATTATTCTTTTCTTGTATATCATCTACATCTATAACGGCTAAATCCGATACTGCTCCTGTTACTGCTGCTATATTTGCTGTTGGGTACTTTTCCCACCATTCTAATATCTGGTTTTGTGATGCTCTTTTAGTTTGATATGGTGTCCATTCTACAATAGCTTTTTTATTCTTTGCAACTGGTATTATACTCCAACCCATACGTTCTGAATAGCTTGCTGCAACTTCTCCAAGTGTCATAGTATCTCCCCCTTTATGTTAGTGTGAACGGTTGCTAACGGTACTTGACAATATGCATAGGTATCTTTGCTTTTACATGAGTCACATAGCCTATTATGATTTCCTTTAGATATGAATTTCTTATCACACTTTAAGCATTTTCTTTCTCTTATATTCAAGTCACCATATCCTGCCATATTTCTGAACTCATTGACAGATTTTAATTCTATTACTTTTGCTGTTTCTCCTCTTCTCACATTCTCCTCAATTCATATTAGGTAAACTTCTATAGATTGTCATAAGATGATTTTGTATATACTTCTTACATTCAGGACAGACATCATTTTTAAACACAAACAAAACAGCTTTGATAGTCATTAGTCCTTCTATCAAATCTTCGTTAGCTATATCAACATAGTCTTCAGGTGAAGTTGCTTCCATTATTTTTACCATTGTTTCTGCTTTCATTTATCTCCTATCCACAATTTACACAAGTGCCGCAATTAGGACACACTCTATTTTCAGTTATTGTATCACAACAATCACACTGTTTCATTCTCATTATGTTTCTCCTTATGACATTGAATACAAAGGGGTTGCAGTACTCCAGATAGAAGTCGTTTTCTAATTGTTTCTGCTAAATCTGTCCAATCTATTCCGTCTTTATGATGTACTTCTAATTTAACTTCTTTACCTTTTGCAGTACTTTGTTTGATACCACATATGGTACAACAGTATTCAGAATCTTTTAATGCTTTAGCTCTTTCTCTGGAGCGTAACCAGAGTTGACGTAGAACATTTTTAATCTGAGATACGGGTGTTATTGGTTTCTTTCTTGATTTCTTTTTAGAAAGGTTCTTCATATCCCTTTAATGCTAAAAGTTTATCTCTTACTTTAATCATCTGTGGTACTGTAAATCCTACAGGATACGAGTCTTTGGTTACACCTTTTTTGATTGCTGTTATAGCTCCTTTAGTTATTTTCTTTTCATCTATGATTTGTTCTATCTGATGAAACAATGCTTCTTTGTCTGAAGAGGATACATGAGGAACTACATCTTTAGCTGTATTATCCTTTTTATATTTTTCTGATGCTGCTCTTATCGCAGGATAATGAGATTTTTCTGTCGGATTAGAAACTGATTCATGGTCAGCATCTTTTGTATCGTCAATACCAAATAAACCATTTAGTGCATATTTACGAGCATAAGAAGAGGTTGCTCCAGTAAGCTGTGCTAAATCCATACCCTTTTTAAGCTCTGCTTCTCTTGCAAAAGCTGTAGCAGTTATTGATTCTTGTTCAACACATATAGATGCTTCAGCTTTAATATAGTGTCTTTCTCCCATGAGAAAGAGTTCATCATTTAACTTTATGTAATACCCATCTGGTAAAAGTTTTTTTACAGCTTCAACAATATCTTCACATGACCGATACTTGTATCCACCAAATTTATTGGTTTGTCCTTTTGGTGCTTTTAAATTCTTTTGGATACTATGAAGAACCCTACCTATTGTTGGTTCTTTTATTTCCATAAATCTCCTTACATAAAATAATAGTTACATTTGTTATACAGTTCTCTTGCTAACCAAGCATCGTGCCTACAATATTCTTCAAGCACATCCCATTCTTCATTAGCAACCATATCTGGAACATCTGTAGCTTTGCCACATTTAACTCCGATACCAAATAGGCTTGAGTAGGCTTGTAACGATTTTGCTTTAGCTAAATCTCCACCACAAAGTATATACATCATGTCTGTAATATTGTCTCCATACTTTTTGATAGGAATTAATCTTGAACTTTTAATACCAAGTTGTATACTTCGTGTAAATATCAATGGCAAATCATAACCTTTGATATTGAAACCACCAATTCTACCTTGTGATTCTTCAACTACTCTCCAAAATGTTCTTAGTATTTCTTCTTCATCATTGACTGTGCTAATACTCATATCGCCAATCCAAAATGCTCCACAAACTATACGAGCATAGAAAGGGTCAACAGTCATTTTGTCTTTTAGTTTTTCGTAGAACTCTATTTCTCTTTTGTCTTGTTTTTCAGAATCTTTAATTCCTGCGTGTGGCTTGTATTGTGGTAATGCTTCTTTAGGTATGTCTTCACGTGCTACAGCTTCTAAATCAAAGAATGGAATTTCTGTGGTCATAAATCTCCTTTAGGTGAGACAAATAGTGTCTCATACAATGTTTTCTAATTCAAGGCTAAAGTCTTCTGCTGAATTAACTAAATCATCTGCATTTGATTTTGTATTTTCTGCTTCATCTTTAGCGTCTTTACATTTTTCTTCAGCTTCTTCTACATTATAAATTACATCATCAAGTTGGTCTTTAAGGCTGTTTGCTTGGTCTTCTATATCATCAGCGTGTTCTTTTAACTCACTAAATATTTCTTCAATAAATGTTACAGCTCCACTTGCATTGTGTCTTTCATCCCTTGTAAACGTATCAGACATATCTAATGCTGATTGCTTTACAAATGCTTTTAACAATTCTAATTGTCTTTTTAACTCTGTCATGTTTTCACCTCCCTCTAAAAAAGAATATTCCTTGCAAAAAAGAAAGGAATATGATTTGACTTGTTATCTGTTTTCTGATTAACTAAGAACATGGATAAACCCGTCAAGATAAACTTTGCTCCAAAAGAGATACCGATTGAACTATTGATTTCGTATCAACAGAAGAAACTTAGTGGTACAGACATAGCTAAGATTGTTGGATGCTCAGATTCTAACGTAAGAAAACGTCTTGCTGAAGCTGGATACCCAATCCAGAAAGCTAAGCATTTTAAAGAGCATGAAGCTACTATAATTGGTCTCAAACGCAAAGAAATACTGGAGAGCATATCAGAAGGAGACAAGAAAAAGGCTTCTTTAATGCAGAAAGTGACATCTTATGGCATATTATTCGATAAGCAGAGGGTTCTTGAGGATAAATCTACTGAAAACATAGCCTTTTCAGGTCGTCTTGAAGAAATTCAGGACACTAAGGGCAAAGTGTTAGACATATTAAAGAGGCTCAGAACCCCTGCCTTATCACACAATACCCCTGAGACCTCTGAGGATGCTCTATAATGGTCTATCATCAAATTCCTTCATAGTTCTTGCTTCAAATGTACTTAGAAAGGCTAATTCACAAGCAGCATGATATAAAGGGCTTTTACCTGTTTCTTCATCTACTTGTTTACCCATCCACCAATCCCATAAGTGACGCATTAAAGCACCAAAACATCTGGAATAGTTAATACCTTTTTCCCAATTTCTATCTGCATATTTAGTTGCTCCAAATGTTAGCACATCTGCTGTACCTTGTAAAAACTCTGCTGGCAGTAATTCATATCTTGTTTTGCCAGTATCATATTTGTTGCCTTGTTCTAATTCACATTTAGCCATTTTGATACTCCTCTCCAAGTTCAGGAACAACTGATTCACATTGTTGTTTGATTGAATTTATTAAATTATTCACTAAAGCTAACTTAACTTCTAAGCTAACATCCCCCGTTGAATATTCTTTAAGATAAGAATGAATCTCCCTCAGAGCAGATTCAAGCTCTTCAGTCTTTAACATAGCACTAACTAATAAATAATCATATTTCTTCCTCAATTTTCTTTTCTGTTTATTTGTAACCATATCTCCTCCTATTAAACAGTAGCTGGTGGATGGCAGGTTTGCTCAGAATCTGCATTGTTCAACAGACTATTAGTGTCTATTTCAACACTTACATATTATTGTACTCACCTATCACACCCACCAAGCTACCTGATGATGCCCTCTGCTCTATAGACTTTGCTGACGAATATTTCTCAGACTAACAGAGGAAGCTCATGTAAGTCGTTAGCCTTTTAATGACTATCGTTAGAGCCGACTGCATCACTTTTTCTTTTTAACATGATTAATAATCTTTTCTATTGTCTTACCAAAGAAATACTCAGCAAAACCTATGATATTTGCCTCACTTTTCACGCATATATCATATTTTATTGGTTTCTCATCATCTTCCCAATAAGAATCGAAGTGAAAGCAACAGTGAAGAATCTCATGGAGTAGTATTTTATAGAGTTTAACTGAGTCACCAATATTATTATGATGTATCCACACTACGGCTTTCCCTTGAAACATATAAGACAGCCCTTCCATATCTTCAGTGTTGTCAGGGAAAGCGTTATCTATTTTTAGTTTCTTTTTGGCAAAGGTGTTGCAGGTCTTTAATGATGTACCTAAGAAAAAAGTAATTTGACTTTCAGTTCTCTCGTCTTTAACTGTGAACTTCATCTTTCCACCATAGCCAGTAATTTTTAATGTTCAAAGTTATTGCAGGGATAACAACTACAAGTAAACCATACATCTCAAAGTGAATAGCTGAGATGACCCACAAAGCATTTGCAATAACATTTGTAAGGAATCCACATTTCTTCTTACTACCTATAAGATGTAAGGAGATTAATTCAAGTAACCCTGCTATCCAATCCATTATTCTCCTTTATCCCAAAAGTTTTCACGCCATATATTATGGGTTAGGCAATCTACATCAAGTCTTGAGCCTTGATATGACTTATCTGTAACTGATTCATATTTATCTAAATTTGGTATAGAAGCCATTCTACTTCCGTAATTTTCCTCACAATGACACCATTTACCTTTATCTTTATAACATTTAGCACAAACATAATTGCTCATCCTTCTCCCTTTTCATTAACCCATCCTATATGTTTTGCAGGATTGCCTACAACAACAGAATAATCTTTTACATCTGTTATCACTACTGCTCCAGCACCTACAAAAGCATATTTTCCTATTGTATTACCACAAACTATTGTTGCATTTGCTCCAATGGTTGCTCCTTTTTTAACTAAGGTTGGCAAAAACTCATCTTTTCTTTCAATAGCTGCTCTTGGGTTATATACATTAGTAAACACACATGATGGCGCACAGAAGACCTTATCTTCTAAAGTAACGCCTGTATATACTGACACATTATTCTGTATTTTGCATTTATTACCTATCTTTACTCCAGCACCAATCATTACATTTTGTCCAATTACACAATCATATCCTATCCTTGCTCCTTCTAATATATGCGAGAAATGCCATATCTTAGTTCCTTCTCCTATTCCAACATTTTTATCAACAAAAGAGCTTTTATGAATATTTATCATTATAAATATGTTCCTTTTCTACATTAAAACTAAAACTTGAACAATCATTTTCATCAAATCCTGATGTATTCTGATTTTTGATTCTATGTGTAGCTTCTATAATAGCATTTTCTAAATCAGTTTCACTTTCTCCGTATGCCTCAATTTTAATAACTTTTTTGAACATATTTATATCACTACCTTTTCAACATCCGTTATATCATCATCTTTGCCATGAATAACTAAGTAACCCATTTCAACAGGGTCATACATAGCTGCTTCTGCATAGGTTGTAGCTCCTAACAGATTAGCTTTCATAAAACTACCTGTATTGCCATACCACCTGTCATCTTCAGGAACAAATCTTGAACGTGATGGTCTTTTGGAATACATTTGTTCTAATTTCTTTTCATCAGACATGATGTGAAGACGTTGCATTGGTTTGGCTATCATTAGTTTATGTGTGTGACCCATAAACATTCCGATACAATCAGCAGATTTGTTCTTTAGCTTACGTTTTATTGCTTCAAGCATATATCCTCTTCTTCTGATTATGTCTCCAGCAGATGACCTGATTGCCCCAGCGCCATGAGCAACATATATCTTATACATCATTTTGCTTGGTTTTCCAATAGTTTTCAAACTAATAACACTTGAGAATGTACCGTATGGTACTGCCAACTTATCACATATTGTTCTAACTTTGTTCCCATAAGTCCTTGATAATGAACGGTCATGGTTACCTTCTAATATAGTTATTATCTTGTCCTTGATAGGTTCAATAGACCTTTGAAATGCTTCATATTGATATTCTGGCAATAACATATTCGGGTCTGCTATATCTAAATCAAAGAACTTATGATTAAGCGGTCGACCTTCAATCAGGTCTCCCATAATTACACAATAAGCATTTTTATCATTCTTTATTAAACTGATTACATGGTTAAAACCGTCTTCATTGTGAGCTATAACACCTTTGTGTATATCTCCAATTAAATAAATCTTATGTTCTTTTTGTATTTCTTTACTAATTAATTGCATAATAAATATCCTTTTTTCATATATTGTTTTTCTAACATAATTTCGTGGCATAGTTGGCAAAGTCTGCTGAATGTATCATATTCTGGATTCATTTTTTTTCTACAACTTTGACATTTACCATCAATTTTCCAAGACTTTTGTTGTTCTTGTGTTGCTTCTTTTGAATGTTTTTCGCAATAATTAACATTAGTTTTTGTTACTTTTTTAGGACATCTTCTGCATATCCCAAGTAATTTTCGTTTCAATCTCCACTTAAAAAGATAACATCTTGATACTGACCAACCTTTTGTTACTCTTGATTGAAATTCTGTTTCTACTAATTGTTTAACTATTGGTAGACGTTGTTTTATTTGTTTGGTCATTATCATCTTTGTGTATGGTTTTCCCATTTTCCTCCTTTCTATGCAATATATAATCTACGGCTTTAGTTGCTTTACTTGCAGCCCATACAACTAAGTTCTTATCATCTTTAATTGCTTTCATCCAATTCTTAATATACGCAACTTGATTATCAAATTCCTTGTCAAATCCAGCTTCAGCACATAAGAATGAATTACCTATTTCAGCTACCAATTCCTCTCGGTGATAATTGTGACTTGTATCCTTATCTGTTGTTCTGTTAAGCCTGTCTTTATGCTTAGTAGCATGAACAAACTCATGTGCTAATGTGTCTGCATATCCTGTCAATGCAGGAAAGTCACCTATCTTTGGCATATTGACATAGTCTTGGACAGGGCTGTAGTAAGCGGCAGAACCTCCGTGTTTTAACGTAGGACATTTAGGCATATCCATGAGCATTTCAATTAGTTTCTCAGCAGCTTCATTTTTCTCAATAGATGGCTTTGCTTTAGGCTTTGGGAAATCTATATCTTCAATATCTTCTGAGTTAAATACATTTGAATAACGTAGAAATGGTATGTGTTTGTCGTCACCTGTATCTTTATCTTTAATATCTAATATTTTCCAAAATACAATTTGTTCTGCTTTACTACCTTTCTTTAGTTTACCTCCACGTTGTTTAATCTGAAGAAACGTCATCCAATATGGTGTACTGTAGTTAGACAAACCAAGAAGTAACTGGTTCATGCCATTGTACTTTTTGCCAGAATGAAAGTTCTGGTTGTTAAAAGATGTTTCAGAGTTCCACGGTTTTTTCCACGGGATTGTGCTATTTTCGAGAGCATTTACAATCTTGTCCGTGATGACTTGATGCAAGTCGAAATGCTTTGTCGTAGAGGTTAACTTCGTAGGTGATTCTGTCTCTGAGTTGTTGGTTTTCGTTTCTAAGCTCATCATTCTCCTTTATATACTTGTTAATAGTTTCTGCTATTTCAACCACAGCTTGTTGACTTTGTTTGTTCATATCTTCCTCCTACATCAATAGTGGTTTCAGCATATTCTATGTCATACCATTCCCTGCCTATTAGATTACAATTAGCACATTCGAATGGATACGTTAGGCTATCTTGGTAATATTCTTCTTGACTATAAACTAAAACCTCACTTTTGCAATTAGGACATTTACCTTCATTAAATCTCATGCTTTTCATGTTTATCTCCCAATAGATAATAATTCTTTCTGTTAAGAAAAAGAATTTTAGCTTACTTGTTTTCTTTTTCTATTTTGTCTAACAATTCATTTGCTGTACCTTCAAATAGTATTTCTTTTGGTTTATCTGTTGTTACTTTAATCTTAATTTGACCTTTTGGTGATTCTGAAATGATATAGTTATATTCTTCCCAACAATCTTTTGAACCAGCAGGATAACAATAAATTCCTCCAGCTTCTTCTTTAAAATGTTTAAACATAGAAGCAGCAAGGCAACCCATACCATTAAAAATAGTTCTATTTTCATCCATTCTGATTCCATTTACTATGCTTGCATCAACAAGCCATTTAGCTAATTCGTAACCATGTCCATCTAAGTACCCATCAAATTGACGATACATAACTGTTAATTCTTTTTTTCCATCTTTGATTCTTGTTAATGAACGTGTTCCCATATTATCTCCTTTTAATAAGAATTATTTCTTTCTTCATTTTCCAATGCTTCTCTATCGGCATCTTCTTCTATAATATCCCATTGTTTACTTGTAAAGCCATCCATGTGTGTTATTGGTTGACCGCATACAGGACAAGATGATTCAGATGAACTGACGGGTTCACAGAAGTTACTACAGGTAAATTCACTCATATTAGTACCATTCCTCTTTATGCTCTGGTTCAATAGGTTCATCAACATCACATTGATTATAGAAGTCAAGTATCATTGGGTTAAACTGTGCTAATTTTGCAGACTGACACCGTTGGCATACAAGACATAACGGGATACCACGACCATCATATTCCCACCATGTTGACTGTTCTTCATGTTGACAATGTTGTAGTTCTTTGTTTATCATTTGGTCTCCTTTATTGTTGTCATTAATTCCTTAACTACTTTTTCATGCATATCATTTGCTTGGTTGTCGTCATCTATGTTATCTATAGTCCAATTTGAATTGAACTGTATTGGTTGTGAAACGTCTGCATCATAATATTTTTTATCTTTTAAATTAGCTTTAAATGCCATTGTTTCATAGTATCTTTTATATCCAATTTCATCATACTTACCTTCTTCTAATGGGTTTTCCATTAAACCTACTGTTGATACAACAATCTTTTTGTTTTTATATTCAATTAATGTGTTTCGGCGAAACTTGCATCTCATAGCACAAATGAAATGTCCTGCCCATCCTCTTTCTGTGCGTTTTGCTGGTCTCATTTTTGTTTTCCTTTCGTAAATAAAATTTTGCAGACTGAATCCATGTGCCTCAACCCACTGTCTGGTTGTCTATTATCTTTGATTAGTTTGTGAACAATAGTGAACATATAAATTATTCTCTTTACAATGAACTAAAACAAAAAAAAGCTCTGATACCAGACATCCCTGTCCGATACCAGAGCAGATATTTAAATGATGGTTTGTATTACTGAGAATATGCCAGAATCTTTAGCATACCAGTTAGCATTCCTTGCTTGTTCTATGATGTCGCCTTTGTCCACTTGGTTTTTACCCATCATTTTAACTCTTGTAAATGGTAAAGAAACTCTTGAGAAACTATCGTCTTTCATTTGACCTGTGCATTTAACCACTTCCCAATATGCGTCACGGTCAACGGTTTCCCATATCTTTTGAAGCTTTAGGTTTGTGATTCTTCTAAGGTCTTTATCGTTGTATAAAACTGAGTCGTTACCATCAGCGTCTATCTCATTTACAAAGGTTGAATCGTCAGAAATGTCATTACCAGCTTCATCATATGTTTTTACATCTTCCATAGTGTTCTCCTTTAAATATAGATTTTAGATAGGTTCTTAACGTCATTATATGTGTTGATTCTGTGAAAGACTTTGATAGTTTGTTCTTCGTTGCCAACATACATTTCCATTTTGTTACAAACTATCTTGAATATTTCCTTATGGTTACTGTTCGCCTTACCTGTTCCTTTGTCGTACTCGTAACCGTCTTCAACCATTAATTGCTTAATCCAACATAGGTGACCATCAACCGATTTATGCCTATGACGTTTATCTTCAAGCTGAAACACTGACATATCTTCGGAGTAGTATGTTGACACTTGGTGGTCATCAAAGATGTCAAGACAACTGTTTCTATCAGGGTCATGCCATAACAGTAAACTATTTGTTTCCTTGAACATCTGTTTCTCCTTTCTCTATTTGTTTGACTATGTTGTGAAGACTCTTTAGGTCTTCAATTAGGTCTAACCTACGTTGTTCCATGAACATACGAATAACATCAGTCATCTTTATCACCTGCCTTTCAGCCAACGTCTTTGGGGTTAAAAATACAATTTATAGTTAGATTGTATTTTGATTAAACAGCACTTTCTATTATTTCATCAAACTCGTAGTATTTACATATAGGTATGAAACCGTCATATATCTCACAATAGTTGTCTTTAGCTTCTTGTGTGCCAAGAGCTAAGTATTTGCAGTAACAACATTGACTGAATGGTTGCTTGTATAACATTTTATACCTCACTTTCTTTATCAAGATTTTCACAATAATTAGATTGTTTATCATAGCAAGTTTCACACATACCAGAGATTGCATATTCGTTGTTACCTTCAAGTGTGAAAATATTAGTTCCTATGATGGCGTCTTTTTTACAATTAATGCAGATGTTAAGCGTATGAGCCATTGTTAAACTCATGCCAAATGTTTTACGAGCAAAGTCATCCATTGATGCTTTAAAGCTGAATTTGTTTAGCATATTATCTCCTTTAATGTAGGTTAGTTGTGTATCTCGTAATCAAGTTCATATATTAGTGCGTCAATCAGTACATCTAATGCCAAAGAACTGTCATGTTGTTGCATATTGATAAACCAATTAAATTGCCAATTCATCTATATCACCTCCTTTCTTAAAAAATATATAATATTAATAATCATCTCCTGAGTGTAGAGTATTATCAGTGTGTTCTCACTATAAAGCTCATGTAAAACATCGATGTCGTTCCAATAAGTCAGGTGTTGAGCTATGAAGGAGTTGGAAATGAACGGTAGTGAATGACAGCGCTAATAAATTCATAGCGATAGATGAGCAGGATGTTTGGTTTGTGGATGAAGAGATATTATTATTATTATCGAAGTTGAAAGAACTATTCACTCCTATATGTACACTAAATACTTTAGTATGTGTGTACATTAGATGAAGTGGATGAAGATTGTTCCATTAACTTCTGGTATCTATTAGGAGAGTGAGTGCCTGTGATTGTTGCGGATGTTTGGTAAAACCTATGTTCTTGCTTGTCCGTGCCTAATACTATGCTGTTATTTAATATGCCCGTAGTTAAGCGTAAAGTACGCATTCGAAACTTGAATAGCTCACACTATGCATTTGCTCTTGACCTTAGACGTGTGATGTGCGTGAGATGATAGAGGGGAGGGATTAGATTTTTGGGTGCAACATTGTGTTTCAATAAGGTGTATGATTTTGTATACACTGTATGATAATTCATACACTAAATGGTTGGTGTCTCAACAAAAGGAAGCTCTTGACTCTCTGCGTATTTACGTACTCACGAGGGAACGTAAGCTCTTGATTTACTGTACGAAGAAGGGAGGGGTACGGGGGAGGAGGATTCTGTACTATATAAAACAACACACCCTCAGGATAGTAAAAACAAAAAGACCCACTTTAACTAATTGATTCTAATAACATAACTTTAATTTGTAAGCATATACAGCGCCACCTCCAGACACTAAAAACAAAAAGCATCTTTTCTTCAGCATTTTCAACACCTTGAGTATCTTGTCAATATAACACATAATTATGGTATAATGTAAACTAATGTAACAAACCCGCAACATTTCTGCAACATTCCGCAACATTTGTAACATCTGCAACAAGCGTTGTTAAAAAAGGAGTTAGAACGAAAAGAACCTAATTATCATATAATTATAGGTGCGCTTAAAATGCGTTTAAGAAGCATTTTAAGGTAGCTAATAGTATATATATACTACTATACTGTTTAGTAGTTATAAGCTATACACAATCGTTCTAAGGAAAAGCAAAAAAATGCTTGACATTTATTATGCCACGTGGTATACTGTGCGCATAAATTGGAAAGGAGGTGAAATAAATACCACAGGCTAAGAAAGGAAAGATAACAAAGATAGGCAGGAATCTAAAGAAACCCTCCTGCCAGAGATACACCATCTCCGAGAGATGGAAAGTCAACAAGAAGAGGAGAGAATGGCAAATAGCTTCAGAGTTGCCGAAATATAAAGGTATGACAAAATCGGAATATTTTAATAACTCTTTTACACAGGAGAACTAATATGGAAGTTAAGTATTGGAGGAGCTACGAGAAGAACACGCTTAAAGGATTTTTTTCAACTCAATTCGACAATGGTCTCATTGTCAAAGATATGACCTACCACATCAAGGGAGACAACAAATGGGTTGGCTTCCCGTCTAAATCCTACGAACAAGACAAAGAAACCAAATGGACTAATATCTGTTACTTTCCAGATAAGACCAGAGGTAACAGTTTCCAAGACGCTATAATCCCACTTGTTGAAAAGGCTATGAGTGAATAAAGTAATAGCCTTGCTATTCTTTTTGTCTATGTCCTGTAATGCGTATGCTCAAGAATTTATTCGAGAGCATACGTACAGGGCATCAGATGATGACTCTAAGAATGATTCAAGAAGCGCTGCATTAAAGCAAATGCAGATTGGTTTATTGTCAGAGATAGGAGTGTATATAGAATCAGAAATGCTGATGAAGTTTATGAGGAGGTTAAAACGAGATGAAAGTAGGGAGAATAATAAGGATATTCAGATTGTTTGACGAGACAGGGCTTAGAAAATTAGCAAAAGAAATTGGAATTTCAAGCGCAACATTGAGCCGCGTAGAGAATGGTAAATCTGTAGATGGTAAAACAATGATCAAGTTAATTAAATGGTTATTTTAAATGACTAACCGCCTAAATAATACCAGTGAACTCAACAATGTTAATTTTAGCGGCATTATTTCTTACGATAACTATTCCTGTTCATATTTCATGGCATAGGGATTTAGAGAGGTGGCAGGAGGAAAGGGATAGGGAGAGATTATGAAACTTAGTGAAATGAGTGGTGATGATTTAATAAAACTAAGAGAAAAATGTGTAAATAAGATAAATACTAACAAAGATAAAAGAATTGAAGAGCTTGAAGAATTATTAGAGGCTGCAGACCTTCGTAATGCTGAAATGGTGGTTGATTTAGAAAAACTTGAGAAGGCTCTTAGGGAGATTTATAAACAATCAAATGGACACATGAAAAATAAAATGGCAGTTTTTCAAAATACTAAATTTTATAATGAACTTACTGAAACGACAATAAAATCCATCAAAGAACAATGCGAATCAGCTATACCAAGTTTAAAGGAGGAAATAAAGTGAATAAAGTTTATATGCTTGTAATTCCTGAAAAATTGCATTATAAGTTAAAGATGATTGCGGCAGGGGAAAAGACAACTATGAGAGATTTAATTACAAGGTCGATAGAAAAGTTTGTAGGAGGCAAAGTTAATGGGAACAGGTGACTATAATCTGTTTAGCACAGGGAATAAAGTTTTAAAGAATAGGGAGGGTTATGATAGAACTTTTGGAGAACGTACTTCCATACTTTGCATTAACTGTGGCGTTAGTGGTGCTGACCGTTTTCATTACCATAGTGGCAACTATTACTGCACGCATTGTGCAAGACGTATTGGAATCCAAATAGAGGAGCGCCATGTACCTTAAAACATTAGTAATTTTATTCGGTCTTTTATTAGTACCAGTTGAGCATCCTCCTCCAGAGGAGATACTGACTCAAAGTCAGATAGCAAAACAATGCTTACATTTAAGAGAGGCATATCAGATAGGTAGAGAACAATATATAGATTTCCTTATTGTTAGAAAGCAGGGAGAACCAGACAGGTATAGACTATATGACCAGAAAGCTCTTAATAAGTTTCTGTCTACTGTCATGGCAACACATGACTATGTTCAATGCCTTGAAGGTGGTATTATTCAATTTGAAGTAAGAAGAAAGGATGCTATTTAATGCTGACAAGAAATAGTTTTATTAAGAGTTGTATGGTAGCGGTAGCTGCTATGTTCCTGCCTAAGATTCAAATTAAAAATGTTAGCGACAGAGCGAAAACTAACTGCGACTTAACTCACGGTAGAGTTGGATTTGCTGAAGAAATACTTAATGCTCCATTAAGAAAACCAGACTATATGCCTTTACGCTTTAGACAATATGAACAGATTAAAGAAGCATTTGGTCAACCAAGTGAAGCAACAATGGATGCTTTTAAAAAGATAAATGAAAGATGGAATAAAATAGTAGACGCTGAAAGAAAAGGTAAATAATGGGTGACTTAACAAAACATTTCTCAGCACATGAGTTTGCTTGCCGTTGCGGATGTGGTAAGAAAGTGATTGACTCACAGTTCCTACAGCTCTTGGAAGATTCAAGAGAAGGAACTTTTGTGCCTTTTGTCATCACTTCAGGAGTACGGTGTATGTCACACAATAAGGCTGTTGGTGGAAAGGAACACTCAGCACACATCTCAGGCAAGGCTGTTGACATAGAGTGTAAGGATAGCATGAGAAGGTTTAATCTGTTAAGAGCCTTGATAAGAGACTTTGACCGTATTGGAATTGCAAAAGATTTTATCCATGTGGATAATGATATAACAAAACCAAAAGAAGTTACTTGGCTTTACTAATGGCACATCAAAATAGAAAAGGGAGGAGACGACTTGGAAGTAAAAAAAGAAGAGAAATGCGAATCAGACGCAGAAAAAAGAAGTAGGTTGACTACTGAACAAATCAAGGCAGATGCGGAAAAAGATTATAGCATAAGAAACGAAACTAAAGAACAGCATGATGAACGGTTAGGATTAAAGACAGGTGATGTTTCTATTGATATACATTGTATAGCCTTTATTGTAAAAGTTATCAGGATGTATCACGAACAATGGTTACATTCTGTTCATGGGATTGCTGTATTGCCACCAGCGCAAACTAAAGCCTGTGTTGTCTCAGAGCAAAGAGTAATGGATATGCTTGTGAAGTTCTTTGAAGAAAACAAAGGTAAGCCTTTCTCTGACTTTACAGTTAAGACTCCGAAAAAAGAAGGAACTTGTGATAACATGGTGGTACAATGAACATTAAGTATTGGGGGTTGGTAGTATGTCTGATAATTCTATTTATTATTGGTTTAAAAAATTCTTTCCTGAAAAAACGGATAGCTCATCTTCTGGCAAAGGAGGAGAAGGAAGAGACAAGGAAAAAGAAGGAAGTGTTGACGGTAGCACTAAGCCCAATAAAAGAAGAAATAAAAAAGTCAAAACAGGAAAAGCACATAACAAAAAAAGAATATCGTCTGTTGCAACTTCAAGAAGAAGAAATAAAAGAAAGACTAAAGGAAGCAAGCGAGTTGTACGCAGAAGCGGTAAAAGAGGAAACTAAATTAGCAGGGAGTATAGCTTATGCAAAATCGAGAAAATAAAGATTTTTGGTTTAATATTTTTTGGTCGTTCATTATTGTAACGATAATTATTTGTGTACTAAAAACATCAGTATTCGCAGAAGAAAAAGAATATCCGAAGATGATGGAAAACGGGAATGTAGAAATGGATGCAAAGTCATTTAATAAGTTTATGAACGACCTACAGGCTTATGACCAGTTAAGAAAAGTAGATGCTGAAAAGAATATCTACATAGATAACTTAAAGGGTCAGGCAAACAAACTTCACAAGATGAACCAGAATAACGAAGAGATTATTAGGAATAACGAGAAGATAGTTAAGCGCCAAGAGAAGTTTATAGAGCTTCAACACAAAGACATAAACAGATTAATTGAAGAGAAAGAAAAAGTAGGTGAAGGTGGAATAGTGGATGATGTAAAGAAACAAGCTGCTATTCCTATGTTCATCTGGATATTATTGAGCTTGATATAGGAGGAACTATGTTTAAGAAAAAAAAGAAAAAGAAGAACACTAAGAAGTCAGGAAGCGGAGGACAGTATGGCTCATAATACTAAATCTAAAAAGCTACAATACAACCTTACGGAACACTTCAAGAAACATTCTCAGTCACACAACAGAGTAATGCGTAGAGAAATAGTTAAAGGCAAATCTGCTGATGATGCTCATATAGAGGCAAGGAAAAAAGTTAAAGAATGAATCCAGACACTATTGACGTAGATGTATTAGATTCAAAAGAAAGAGAACAGCTTGAGCAACAACTAACTCAGTATATGCATGAGTTAGATGCTGAAGAAGATTTTATAAAAGAAGAAAACAAATATGAGCATTTTGTACCTTCTGATGGTACAGTGACTCCAGCAGGGTTAGCTTTGCTACAGAAGTATCTCCAACCAGAAGACATACCTCAATCATTTGATTCACAGATAGATGCTGTTAAAGCTCTTGAGAACTACAACATACTTGGTGTCCTTGGTGCTACACAATCTGGTAAAACTAACTGTTGTGCTATTATCGGATATTGCTTAGCTACAGGCGACCCTCCTCCATCCATGAAAGATATCTTCCCGAAGAAACTATTGCCAACTAAATTTCCAGTTAAAGGCAGAGTGGTTGGCGTAGATAACCAGCAACTCCATGCAGCTGTTATCAGCGAATGGAAAAAGTTTGCTCCAAAAAAGTATTTAAAGAACGGTAAATGGGAAGACAGTTTTAATGCTGAAAAAAAGATACTTAGGCTTTACAGATATAACAAACTTCTTATAGCTGAAATTCAGTTTAATACTAATGAACAAAACGTAGACTCATTTCAAGGGATACAGTTACACTTTGTTATTTATGATGAAGAACCTAAAGAAAAGATTAGGAAGGAAAACCTTGCTCGTTTTACAACTTCCGATAGAGTTATAGAGATATTCGGATTTACTCCTACACATGGTATCTCATGGAGTAGCGAGATATTCTTTAATGAACAGACAAGTAAAAACGTAAAGATGATTAAATTAGCTTCTATAACAAACAAGAAAGCTAATCTTAAAACATTAGATGAAATATGTTCTCAAGAGACAGATTATAATAAACTCAAAATGCGTTTACTTGGAGACTTTGTTTCTCTTTCTGGATTTGTTTATTCTAATTTATTCAGTGAAAAGGTTCACGTAATTAAACCATTTGAAATTAATCAGGAAGACTTTATAGTATACAGAGGGCTTGACCCTCATATGACTAAGCCTACTGTAGCTGTAGAAGTAGCTGTAGATAGGGAGGGTTTTAAATATGTTGTGGGAACGTACAAAAGTAATCATGGAGACGACACAGAAATCATTAAAGCAGAATTGGCTAAAAGAGCTATGGAAAGAAATTACAGACTTGGGTGGACAAATTGTGACAAGTCTGCTGATAGCACTATACGTATTATTGGTGATTATAATGCTTATGTATTACTTGGTCGTGGTAAAAACGCTATACCCGCTTTGTTCAAAAGTGAAAAGTTTGTTGGGAGTAAAATAGCAGGAGTAGATTTAATAAGACAGAATCTTAAAGTTGATGATAGAATTAACTTGCCAAGACTTGTTTTTTTTGATATACCAGAGAATAAAGAAATTATCCATTCTATGAAGACTTTAGAACGAGATACATTTGCTAACGAGGACACTAAAGTTAAAGACGATATAAAAGAAGGTAGACATGATGCTCATGCAGCATTACGTTATGCACATCAGAGAGTAATGAATTGGATGCCTTTAAACCAAATAATACCAGAACCAGACGAGATTAGTGATAACATAGGATATTAGGAGGACACCATGCCAATAGACGACTTCATAGTGACAGCTAAACGGTGGAAACATGAAGCACAGGAATTAAGGAGAGAATATGACGACCAATGGAGCAAAAACATTAGAAATATTAGAGGAGTGTTTGACGCAGGAGAAGTTAGCAAATCAAAAGTCAGAGGGAGGTCAAAGTTATTCTATAGGAAAATTTGGGCTATCTCTTGGAGGATTCTCGCTTCATTCTACCAGATATTCCTCAGAGACCCTGATAACTTTAAAATTGTCGGGAGGGATGCAGACAAAGACAATGTACGTTCCAAGATTCTCCACTTCATAGTGAAATGGCGTTATGACATGATGATGCGTGTTGACAGTTTGTTTATTCAATTCATGTGGGCTTTTCAAGATATTATAAATCTTGGATTTTGTGTTGGTAAATTCAGATGGGTGTTGAACGAACATGAAGATAAGCCAGAGTTTATTCTCTATCCACCCGAACAGGTTTACCACGATATGACCACAGCTATCAAAGAGAAGAAGAAATATATTATGTTTGAGAACTGGTCAACTAAGGATGAACTCATGCAATTAGGTTATGAAGAATCTCTTATAGATGACCTTGAACCAATGACTCCTGAAACAAACTTAGTAAGGCAGACAAGGTTTCAGAATGAGAAAGACCCGTTACAGAATCCACAGGAGAACGAGTATCCTCAAGCTGGAAAGTTTACAGGAGCAGATAAGAACGAAATAGTAAAACCAGAGGATAGATATGTGTGGTATGAAGTATTCTATAAAGAAGATGGCAAATGCTTCTTTGCTTCGTATTCAAATGAAAAGATAATGCGAGAACCAGAGGAATCTGTGTATGGGAGGCGTTATCCAGTAGTGTTAGGTCAATGTCTCACTTTAGCGCACAAGGCTATGGGAGAAGGGTTTCCCGAACCACTTGAAGGTGTTCAGGAATCTATGAACGCTCATCTCAACCAGAGGAAGGATAATGTCTCCCTTGCATTAAACGGAAGAACTATTGTCTCAAGGTTTGCTAATGTAGACTTACAATCTTTAACACGGTCAAGGGCTGGTGGAGTTACGTTAGCAGATGATGTAGCAGGAGTAGTTGACAGACCTTTTAATAATGTTACACAAACAGCATATGCTGAAGCTGCTGCTGATGATGTTATGATGCAGGAAATGTCAGGGGTAACACCCTCAAAGGAAGGTAGAGGAGAGGAAACTAAAGCCACAGTGGCGCAGATAAACTTAGCAGAGTCCAATGCGAAGATAGATTTATTTGCAGCTATGGTAAAAGAGACGTTTCTTATGGACTTCTTCTCTACTTTAGCGAATCTTATTCAACAGTTTGAGACTAACGAAACAATACTAAGAGTTGCTAATGAAAACTTTAGAGACGTAAATCCAACAGGAATAGATATGTTTGATTTAGGGAATGAAGTTGACTTAGAACTTAATGTTGGGTTAGGTGCTGTTGGAAGACAAATGGAAATACAGCAAGCCATGTTAGCTATGGATAGAGCCAATATGTCTAATCAAGCTATGGCTGGTTTATTACAGTCTGGTGCTGTACCTCAACAGGATGTACGTATGATAGATACAACTAAGTTTATGGAAGAGATATTGCCTAAACTTGGATTTAAAGATGTACAGAACTTTTTCTTTGCCGTAGCACCGCCTCCTCCTCAACAAGAGGCAGGTGGACTTAATCCTGCCCTTGCTGGTGCAGGTCAACCAAATATAGGATTAGAGGGTGGAAGACAAGCAGGGCAACTCCAATAAATCACCAGACCAAGAGTTCTTACAACGAAGGGCTGGTAGAATAGAAGACCTTGATAGGCTTCAACACATGGGAGAGTTTAAGTCTCTCAAGTGGTATTTTGAAATGGTAGCTGAAAAAGCCATCATGGAATTAGTTACAGTTAAAAACTTAACTATGAAACAAGAAGAAAGGTTAAAAGCAAAGATAGAAATATGCAAGTTTGAATTTGCAAACATAGGTTCATGGTTAAAGAATGAAGATGACGCAGCAAGAGAAATGTTTGAAGATTTAGAAGAAATTAAAAATTTAACTTGACAATATGTATACAGTCGGTAGAATAACTTTTAATCGGTATCCTGAACCGTTATCAGGAACATCAAGCGAAACACTTGAAAAACTATTGGAGGTTTTATGCCCAAAAAGAAAGAAGCAGCGCCAACGGAAGTCTCTTCCGAAAAAGAGGCAGAAGTAGTAGAAGAAGCAAAAACGGAGACTCCTGACGTAAGTGGAGATACGGACAATTTATCTGAAAGAGAAAAGATGTATGCTCGACACGCAGAAACAGAACGTGCAGAGACTACAGAAGAGTCTAAGGAGGATGAAAAGTCTGAAGAAGTAAAAGAAGAAGATAAACCAAAAACAGAGGAGTTTAAAAAGGAAGAAGAAGCTCCTAAAGAAACTAAACAAGAAGAGAAGACTGTACCTCTCCCTGCTTTGCATGAAGAAAGAAGCAAACGTAAAGAGGCTCAAGCGAAAGTTATTGATTTAGAGTCACGGCTTAAAGAAGCATTAGAAGCCAAGAAAGAAAAAAGTGATTCTAATGATGAGGAGTATATAGAAGATTATGATGTTGCCCTAAAGAAAGAAAGACAACGTGGTGATGCACTTGAGGCAAGATTAAAAGTGATTGAAGATGGAAACGCTCAATCAACTGCTGAGAAAAATCAAGCAGTAGTTAATCAAAAAGCTAAGAAAGTCCATGACGAATTAAAAGACGAAGGATTTGATGGGTTTGAAGCATTTACACCACAGGTTAAGCAACATATCTATGACCTTATACTACAGCAACCAGATGCACAGGAATATTTAGACGGGAAGAAAGTTCTTGATGTAGATAATCCTGAGGGTTGGAAAAATATTTATAAGGAACATATATACCCAAAGATACGACAGGTATTCGATACCAAAGATAAGAAAGACCTTTTGAAAGAAAGGAATGAGCGAAAGCTCAAAGCTGGCTTGTCTGGTAACTCTGGTGGAAAACCAAAGATGCCTGAAGTAAAAGATGTGAATAGTTTGAGTCAAAAAGAAATGAACGACCAGTATATGCAAATGCGAAGAAAGCAGGGAGCTGCAACGGTCTAATCTTCCGATAAAGGGAGGAATTAGACAATGGCTAACGAGATGTTATGGACAAATCACTCAGGTGTTTTGACCAACAACAAATTGAATCAGTTCTTTCAGCGTTCTGCACAACCGTTATTTAAGTTCAGGCAGTTTGTTGATGTAAAAGAATCATTTGGGAAACAGAGAGGTCAGTCAGTAAACTGGCTTAAAGTTGCAAACGTAGCTACTATTGGTGGGAACTTAACTGAAACCAATACTATGCACGAAACGACTCAGGCTTTAACATGGGGAACTCTTACGGTAAACGAAGTAGGAAACTCCATGCCTTTTACTTTTAAGGCAGAAGCGCTTTCTGAGTTTGACGTACAGGAAATTGTAAGAGGTGGATTACTTGATGACGCTGCAAAGGTACTTGATGGGAAAGTGGAAAGAAGGTATAACGAAACTAAGTTGCGCTTTGTCGGTACTTCTACTACTGCTCATACTCTTACTACTGATGGCACAGCTACAGTCACCAATACCTCTATACTTAATTCTCGCCATGTACGGAAGATGAGACTTGAGTTAGAGAAGAGAAACGTACCTGCATACGAGGGTGACTCTTATGTATGTATTGCTTCATTGGAAGCCATAGAATCTCTTGAAGGTGCTATGGAGTCCATAAATCAGTATACCGAAACTGGTGTTCATAAAATTTACAATGGTGAGGTTGGAAGACTTCACGGTGTAAGGTTTGTTAAAGACTTTTATGCCTCTCGGTTTACTGTAGATGCTGCTGCTCGAACAGCTACAGCAAAATCTTGGACTACAGGCAATTCACTTGATGCCTATATGTTTGGAAAAGGTGTCGTAAGAGAAGCCGTTGTTGTACCAGAGGAAGTTCGTATGAAAGTAGTTACTGATTACGGAAGGTCTAAAGGTATCGCATGGTATTTCTTAGGTGGATGGGCGCTTGAGTGGGATACTGAATCAGACTCACGAATAATCAAATGGGATTCTGGTGCTTAATAAACTTTTTTTAAGGAGATACAATGGCAACTTATGATGCAGCAGTTTATGGTGGAATAACAAGAAAGTGGTTCGGTCTTACCGTTAAACTCGGTGGAGATGCGGCTGCTGGATATACTTTTGGTACGACTGATGCTACAACTCAGTCGCAACTTGCAAGGTGGTATCCACGTGGGCCGATTAGACTTTTGAAAGCAGGGTCTTTTACAATGGCAACCTTAAATGGTTCTGGAGTCGATAAGATTGATTGTAGAGTGAAAACAAGAGGAGCATCTGCTTCTATAGCAGCTTCTTTTAATTGTTTTTCATCTGCACTTTTCTCTTTCGCTTCAGACATTACAATGGGTGTTGCTCAGTGTAAGGCTGGAGAGTATATCAGTATTACTACTGGTACTCCTGAGACCGATAAAGGAACAGCACAGAACACAAGTACCACAACTGGTACTGTAGCGTTCTTTGTTGATTACGTTCCTAAGCTCGATTCTAATTGGGATGTAAATACTTAGCTGGTTGACAGTCCAGTATAGGGGGGATGCGGCAGTGGTGTCATTACTAAGTTAATCTCCCCCCTCTTTTTTAAGGAGATTATTTGAAGGTAGTTATGGTAGCAAACCATTCTTGTGTGAGAGTTCACAAGATGGGGTTGCCTCTCATAGAGGGAGGTCAGCATAAGGTTCACTTAGTAGCTCACAGACACGCCTCATTTTCAGAAGCCTATTCAACATTCGGTCATTGGTTCGACTTAGGCAATTTAGCTTCGTTCATAAAACTCCATGCTCCAAATACAGATGTGTTTCATTGTCACAATGAACCATCATTCTTCGTCACATTAATAAAAGAGATGTGTGACGTTCCTGTAATATTAGATGTCCACGATTCTTTTCTCGCCAGAGTTACACCAGAAGAAAAAGACGAAAATCCTGAAGTTGTACGCATTAGCATAGAGGAAAGAAATAACTTTCAGCTTGCAGATGCCTTGGTATTCCCTTCTCGTTCATTTGCTGATTTAATAATAGATGAGTTCAAATTAACTCAACCTCATATTATTTTACCTTCTTATCTACCAAGAAGATTATATAGGTATAATGCTGCTGATTGGATGGGAGGATTAGTCTATGAAGGAAAGATACAGATGGATGTAACTTCTAAAGCCAGCTTTGGATTTAGATATTGTGACTATAAAGATTTTGCAAAGAAAGCAGATGAGATTGGCATTAAGTTTCATTTATATGCTGGCAGGAACAATGAAGATAAAGAATTTATGAAGGTCTATAATGATATATCATTTGTTCATCCTCCTTATGTCTATGATGAATTGCTAAAGAATATTGGTAGACATGATTGGGGTTTGGTTGGCAACCTTAACTATACAAGAGAATGGGAAGTTGCTATGCCAAACAAACTTTTTGACTATATAGCAGCAGGAGTTCCTATTGTCGCTATAAATGCAAAAGAGTGTGGCAAGTTAGTTAAAGAACATGGCATAGGAATAGAAGTCAATAGTCTTGAAGAGTTATTTGAAAGATGGGAAGAACATACTGAAATAAGAAAAGTGTTACTTAAAAAGCGCCAACAGTTTACTATGAATAATAATATACAACCATTAAAAGATTTATATATTTCAGTAAAGGAGGGTAATGGAACATAGAAATTTAGAAGAAGAAAAATATTGGGATGACCAAGTAGATGTTAGGATTAAAGTCAAGAATAAACAACTATCTTATAACGATAACTTTTTTAAACGTAGTGAGATATTAAGAAAATTATTAGCCTACCATTTTGACAAAGCTGATGTATTGGAAATAGGTTGTGCGTTACCTACTTTATATATAGCGCTCAAATCATGTGCTAATTTAAAAAGTTATAAAGGAACTGATGTTAGTGGAAAATATTGTGCAGCAGCAAAAGAGATTTGTGGAGTGGATGCAAGGAAAGCGAAAGCAAACTGTTTACCTTTTGAGAGCGATAGTTTTAACACTCTCTTCGCTTTTGACGTACTTGAACACATACATCCTGATGAGAGGCATAGCTCTTATAAGGAGATTGATAGAGTTTTAAAAAAAGATGCGATAGTTTTTATAAATAATCCTTTGGCAGAAACTCAACATGACCTTAACTTTGACCATGAATTAGATGATGCAGATATTGTTGATTTCAGTATATCATTAGGAATGAGCATAGATGTAATTGAAAAATACACTATCCCCTTATTACAAGGAGATAAACCAATATCTTATCAATGGATAGTAATGAGTAGAGGTGAGATATGAAAGTCAAGATGGTATCTCCATTTAAAATGCAGTGGTCATCAGGGTATAAAAAAGTTTTTGAAGATAACGGATGGGATGTTATTCTTTCATCTACTCCGAACCATTATCCTTTTTCTGATTTAATAATATTTCATTGGTGTAATGAAGATACTGTTAAATTTATTAATGGCAATACTAAGAACTCACGTTATGTAGTTTTCGTAAGAAGATATGAATATTATACACAAGCCATAGAAGCCCTTAATTGGGATAAAGTAGATGCAGTGATTATGGTTAATGATTACCTTGCTAAAGGGTTTGAGGAACGCACAGGTGTTAAACCAACTGTTATTTATAATGGTGTGAATATAGAGGAATGGACATTTCAAGGAAAGACTCATGGTGAAAAGATAGCCGTTGTTGGTTATATAAACCAAAAGAAAAACCTACCACTTGCTATACAAATTATGCAAAACCTACCTACTAATTATTCATTACATCTGGCTGGTAGAATACAATGTGGTGCTACCGTTGATTACCTAAATAATATTTGTAAATCAATGAAACGTAGATTCTACTTTGAAGGTGAAATAGGAAACATGGACTTTTGGTTAAAAGATAAAAGTTATATTATGTCTACGGCAATAAGTGAAGGAAGCCCTAACAACGTAATAGAGGCTATGGCTAAAGGTATTAAACCTGTAGTCCATAATTGGGCTGGAGCAAGAGAACAGTTTGGAGAGTTTGTATTTGATACAGTAGATGAAGCAGTTGACATGATATTGCATTCTCCATACCATTCAGGGTTTTATAGGAATATAGTAATGCAGAAGTTTGGGTGGAATAATTACGAAAGAGTTTATGCACTTGCAACGGAGGGTTTATGAAAGAAAGATGGGGAATAATCGGATTAGGTTTTATAGCACAACGCCACATGGATGCTATTGAAGATATTGGTGACGAGCTTATCATGGCTTGTGATAACGACTTACGTAAGTTCAGTAAAATATCTGGTAATATTTTCTGTACTAATAACTGGATTACAATGATAAATGTTCCAGAGTTTAAGTTAGTGGATAACGTGGCTATTTGTACGCCTAACCATTTACATCCTCCAATGATTGCTGAGTGTGAGAAACGTGGGAAGAGGGTTCTTTGTGAAAAACCATTGGCAATAGATAGCAAACATCTTGGCATAATGAACGGAACGAGAACCGTTTTACAGCTACGGTATAATCCTGAAATGATTGAGTTAAAGAAAAAAGTTACAGCAGGGCATAAGGTTAAATTACAACTGTTAATTAATCGTGGAGATTTTTATTGGAAATGCTGGAAAGGAGACAAGAAAAAGTCTGGTGGTCTTTTGTTTAATATTGGTATCCATTATTTTGATTTACTTCAATGGTTATTTGGTGATGTATCATGTCCTCACCATATCTATGCAGATAGCGATACACACAGTATAGGTAATGTTGGTTTACAGAAAGCATTTGTTACTTGGGAAATATTCTTAAAGCAACCAATGGATACACAAATAAGAACTTTAGTTGTAGATGGTAAAGTATATAATCTTGCTAAACGGTTTGAGAATTTACATTTAAAAGTATATGAAGATTTCAAAGATGGTAAAGGAATCACTAAACATGAAGCTGCAAAGTCAATTAAATTAGTAGAGAGACTAACTGGTGGGGTTGGCAGTACGACACCTTGAATGAGCTACAGTTCCAACCTCACGCATTAAATATGAAACTCATAATAGTTAATTCACATGAACGTAGTGGAACTCATTTTTTAATGAACTCGTTAGCGTTAAACTTTGGGTATGTCAGTTCTCCTTATGTTAATTTTGACTATCCAGATATGACTCCTTATGCTCCAGAGAATATCTTACGTTTATTGCAGCGATTACATAAACCACATTTCATAGTTAAGTCTCATTATGATGCTAACTTCTTTAGAAGTATAATGGGAGAAATACAAAAGTTTGCTCATGTATTTTATATCTATAGAGAAGAAGATGGTGTATTTAAAAGTTGCCTTAAACATTGGAATGACATACAATGGCAAGAAGCACCAAAGTGTGAGAACATTGAGGAATTAAAAGTAGCTCCTCCTTCTGGTGGTGTGTTACGGTATCAGATGAAACAGCATCCTTCTATGTTGGCAAGATGGCAACATCACAAAGCATCTTGGATGTATAGCATGGCAGGTTTTAATATTATATATGTAAGATATGAAGACTTGGAAAATAGGTTTGACAAAACAATACGCATTATATCTAAAAGAATAGATACTCCCATAGTGGGAGGGATAGCAAGAAAACCAGACAGAAAGAACACAGTACAAAATGGACAATTCCAAGAAAAAGAAATCAAATGAACTTACCAGAGAAACATTGGAAAGAACAATGGCAGTTCTTGAAGCCAATGGAAGGGAAAACAGCTTGTGTAGTCAGATACGGGGCTTTCGGAGATGTAATTATGCTTACGGGTTTATTGAGTCACTTAAAGCAGTTGGGTTACCATGTGACGATGAATATGACTCCGAGAGCGCAGAGTGTTCTGAGGCACAACCCGAACATTGATGAATATTTAATACAGGAAGATGATGAGATACCTAATGAAGAGCTTGGGGAGTATTGGGAGAATCTGGCTAAAGGTTACGACAAGTTCATTAATCTATCTGGTTCAGTTGAAGGTGGCTTACTCAAGATTGAGGGCAAGCCTTCCTTTAATTGGGATAAGGAAGTAAGACATGAGAAGTGTAATAGAAACTACTATGACGAGCAATTCAAGGTTGCAGGATACCCTGAGATTACGGGCAAAAACGGGGAACTCTTTTTCACAAACCTTGAAGAAAGTCTCGCAAAAGCATACCGTAGGAAGTTACGAGGTAAGTTTGTCGTCATGTGGTCACTCGCTGGCAGTTCGTTCCATAAAAATTACCCATACACACAAATAGTTTGTGATTGGCTTTTAAAGGATTATAATGATATAGTTTTCGTATT
>Ga0209349_1000114_pt1 | contig 43427 bp, 54 predicted proteins | sample ETNvirnome_2_130_FD_184067 | JGI IMG/M metagenome (GOLD analysis project Ga0209349, IMG submission 184067) | Marine viral communities from the Pacific Ocean - ETNP_2_130 (SPAdes) (version 2) | ecosystem: Environmental > Aquatic > Marine > Oceanic | place: Pacific Ocean | collected 2013-06-22
CACAGCAGTTGGTCAGTTTGGGCAAATTGGTCAGGGATCAAGTCAACAGGCAGCGATGCTTGGACAGCAACTTAGCGAACGAGGAACTGGCCAACGACAGCTTACGGGAATCGAAGGTCAACTTGCCGGACAAGGTTTTGGTGGTGCAATCGGTAACCTCGCCCAACAACAGGCTGCTCAGACGGCAGTTGGTCAACAACAGATTGGTTCCGCTGAAGCTGCTGGATTGGGTCTTAGTCAGACTGCTCAGAATCGCATGGACTTCAAGGAGCGAAGAACCGACGATATTCCATCTTGGGAATCCTATGCTGAGATGGTAAAGGCAGCGGGTGCTGCGGGTCACGGCGTGGGTTCTGTGGGCAGTGTTGCTCCGACTGGTCCCAGCGAACCGACCTTCGCTCAACAACAGATGGCTGCCCAGAATGAATGGATGCGTAAGCAAGCGGTAGCGGGACAGCAGGCGAGAGCAGAACGTGAAGCTGCTGAGAGGGAAGCTCGCAAACAACAGTTCAGAGATAGGGCGCAAGAACGTCAGGACGTTCGTGACGCTGAAGCCCAACGGCGTATTGATGCTCGTGAGCAAGAAGAAGACCGCGCCGGTGAAAGAGGACGTGAGGCTGCCCGACTAGAGCGACAGAACATGACAGCCGCCGAGCGACGAACGGCAGACTTTGATAAACATTCAGATGCAATAGCTGATGCTAATAGTAAGAAGGCAAAAGAAATTGACGACTTAAATGTTAAGATACAGGAGGAAATGAAATACGGCCATGAGGCTACGACTGCGGCTGCCAAGGAACAAGCGGCTAGGAATATTAGGTCTTTAGAGGCGCGTGTTGCGGATGCAAAGGCGTATCAAGCAAAGTTGCAGGCTGGGAATGACAAGCTGCTGGAGGCTGCCATTAGAGCAGAGGAGACGGGTGGCCGTATAAGTGGTGATGTTACCGTCAATGTCCAGACCGGTGCAGTGAATGTTGGGCAAAATGAAGTAATGGGTGGGGATGGTAAGTGGAAGTATGAGACGGAAGGTCCAGACGGACAATACTATGCTGATGAACCGACCTTCCCCGGCGACCCTTGGAAAGATATTCGGGAATCTACACCTATTCGTGATGGCGATCCTCCTCCGGTTACTGGTGACGGCTTTGGGAAACCGCAACAACCTACTCCGCAACAACCGCAAGGGCCTACTCCCCAACAACCGCAAAGGCCACAGCCCGACCCAACTAGGCCTATGGGGCCAGATGGTTTGCCGTTACCTGAAAGCGGTATTCCTAAATCTGAAACCGATAAGCCAACTCCCGGTATGCCTCGTCCTGCCGAGGATAAGCCAACCGATCAGGGCGAGCAAGGCCCCACAGGCGACAAAGGCGGTAAGGGCCGTATACCCGGTACGGCAACAGACAACCGTCCCGCTGTAGACCCTAACACTGGTATGCCGCATGGAGGCCCACCGACAGAAATGGGTGTTCCACGTGACGCTTGGTACGACCAAGAAACTGGGCAGTGGCATCATTCCAGCGGTAATTACTGGTCATGGACTGGAAGGCATATGGGTGAGGATGGTCCAAAAAGGAACCCAAGTGGACAGGGTGGAACACCCCGACCTGCCAATCCTCCTGAAGGTGTGCCACCGGGTGCTACTTGGAACCCCAGTGGCGGAGGAAGCTGGGAGAGTGGAGGCAATGTTTGGCTACCGTCAGGTAAGCCGCTTCCCTATCAAACGGGTAGTAGTGTTCCCGGAATTGGCTATCCCGGCGAACAACCTAAATTTGGTCGGTATAAAATACCTCCACAATCACCGAATGCACCAACTGCGAACCAAACAGAACAACCGCTTGAGATGCCTACCGGTGACTTCGGTGGCCTTGGAGACGGCTTCGCACCGGGAGCTATGACACTTGGGGAGGGTGTAGACTTCTCCGAACATCCCGGCTACCAAGCGTGGATGGAAAATTTGACTCACGGTGCAGATGACCCATCCGTTGAAGGCATGAAGCCACCAATGCAACAGCGTGGTGCGATGGCCGAGCTTGCTGCTGGACGACCACAGGCTGAAGTCTTTCCGGGCAACCCCGTTCTCGGTAATATTCCGGCAGGTGGTGCTAATGCCCAAGGTGGTGGAGCTGCTGGGCCAGCTGGTGGTATGCCGGGTCTTGGTGGCGGTGGATTTGCCGGTGGACAACCGATAGCTGGTGCAGCCAACTTAGCTCCACAGCAGGAAGAAGCTCAGATGCGGGCATGGAGTCCCGATGCTCGTAGCCTCATGGATACGCAGGGCATGCAGATGCAGCAGTATGCTCATAACACCGGCGTTGACTGGTTAAAGAACCGTGTGGATGACCTCAACCAAGGTGGAGGCGGTGGAGGTGGTGGTTTAGTTGGCGGTGGTGGTCAAGGAGGCGGTAGCGGTCAAGGCGGTGGAGACGACCGTGGTCAACGTCAACCTCAACGTCCTTGGGGCCAAGACGTAATAACCCCTGAACATAATCCCAATGACATTGCTGGAACCCAAGGTGGCAGACAACCTGTGATGAAACAGGGAATACCGGGCGGCGGTGGCATTGGTACAGGTACGGGTGAAGCAGAGATACTGAATAACCGACCTAGCATGTTTCCCCAAGGAACGGGACAACGCGGTGGCAGCCCTCCACCACAAGTGAACCAGCAAGGCGGTGGCGATCAGATGGCCAGTCCTCTACAGAGACTTAGAGATTCTCTGGGTATGAGTGACATGGAACTTAATCGACCAGAGAATCGAGCAGTTCGTGAACAGTTTGAGGCTGACAAGCAACGTCTTGCGGGCGGTTGGGAGCAGACTTACACTAAAAACCCCGGTGGTTACGATACTGGATACACATCGGGATGGAAGGCTCCACCACAAGTGAGCCAGCAAAGCGGTGGCCAGCAATTTGATGATAGGGGCTTCCCCATGCATGGTATGCCTGCATCCCAACAACAAGCACCACCACCTGCTAACCTTAAGGACGGTAAACACGACCCGGATTTTGACTGGTGGGGAGACCGTGGAGAATTGGCGCATTTTAACATGACCCGTGATGACAATGCGCGCATGGCAGGCATGACGGAACAAGAGATAAAATTATTCGACCATAACAATCCGAATTCTTGGGGCGCGCAGCTAAGGCAACAGGCGGCTAGGGGCGAGTCGAACTTCGAATTGATGAGGCGGCTGAGGAGTCCGTGGGGGGAACAACGTCATGCCGATGGTGGTTATAACAGAGATTATCGACCACCTCCTGCACAGGCAAGCGGCCTAGCTGGATTAAGCAACCAAGCCAGTGGGGGTCAAGGTATGCCTGCATCGCAACAGCAAGGCCCTCCACCTCAAGACAGTCCTCGAAAGCAGCTGACGAATTGGAAAATCGCTGGCGGTCAACAAAGAATTGAAGATATGTCGCCGGAGCAATACGCTCATGCCACGGAATACAAAAGCTTTCCCGGACAAACGGAGTACAAGCCAATCGGAGGGCTTGGTGCGTTAGCAAAGCGATCCAACCACCCCCAAAATTATATGGGCGGTTCAGGTACAACATTCAGGTCCACACCGGGTCAAGGTACGCAGGTTGTGGCTGGGCCGGGAATGGCTGGACTCAACTCGTTAGCTGCCAAAGCGAAGAAGCCACGAAATATAACACTCAATCAAATGTACCGTAAGTAGGAACACCTTATGCCAATCAGAGTCGAACACGGACCAAACCTAGCACCGATTGGGAAGCTTGCTTACCAGACAGGGCAGCTTGAGTACCGTAACAAACGGCGTACAGAACTCGAACGTATTGCCATGCAGCAGGCTGAGATGCGTCAGCGGGCACAGCAGCAACAGCAGGAGATCGCAGCTAGATTACAGGGTCAACAGATGTCGCACATGGGTGCGATGCAGCAACTGCAATTAAGGCAGCATTTTGGTCAGATCAACGCTGAACAAGCCAACCAGCAGGCTGCAAAGGTGGCTATACAGGACCAAGAGAACAAGATGATTTGGGGGAAACAGTTGGGTCAGAACCAACTAGACCTTGCCAATCTGAATGCTGGACTAGCGGATCAGAAGGCTATTCAGAAACTACAGTGGGATCAGGAGTGGGCTGGATACAAGATAACACTTAATCCAGCGGGTCAGGCGGCAGTCCTTGAATTAAAGAGACAAGAACGGGCGGCATTAACTGATAAGAAAGTAGACCCAAGAGAACATCCGAATATACGTGCGGATTTTGCTGCTAAGTTGGAAGCATTGAAAGCGGATGTAAACAATACAGTTGATAGGGAAAATCAACAAGGCTGGTCAGAGCCAGTTAGGAGAAATGCCGCTGGGGAAGTAGAAATAAACCAAATTAACATGGGTCGTGATCCTGATACGGGTCAACAAATTTATGAATACAGAATCCAGACATATAGGAACGTAGAGGTATGGCCTGGGGAATTCGAACGGGTAGACAGAACACCAGAAGAGATAAATGAGATTAGGTATAAGACTATTACCCTTGGTGACAAAGTTTACGTAGGGACACATAACTCTCAGACTAATGGATATGACATTGACCTGAATAGGGGCGAAGACACTCCTAAAGTTAAAGCACAACAACTCTATGCTGACAAATTGGAACGGTTTGATGACGACATGAAGGACTGGAGATCAGATCAAATAAGACACCGAGCTAATTATATCGCTGAGGAAAGAGCGCACCGTGATGAATTTGGACGTGACGAATTCAAGCCGTTTGAGCAGTGGTTGCTTGATATTGGTGCACCGACAGCACCCGTTGCACCAGTAGAACCTGATTGGACACAATTCGACGGTGCACCGGGACCTGCTGGACCAGTCGGACCAGCGGGTATGGGTGGTCAACAAAACATCGAAGATGAGCTTTCCCTAGGAGACAAAGGGCGACCAATGGCTCAGGGCACTCAAGGTGTAACAGGTGCTCCAGGTGCTCAGGGTATGGCTGGTGATCCAAATGCCCCACGTTCTTTCGTGGAACCAGAGTTTAGTTTACAGCAAGAGAGTGACTTTGCTGATCTACAACCAGAAATTCCACAGGCACCACAGGCACCACCTAGTGAAGAGTTCAAGACAGTTCCTCCTAAGTACCATCCAAAGAAACAATACTCAAGAACGTACAAGTACGATGCTCCTGAGAAGTATGACATGATGAACATGCCTATCAATGCTATTGACCCAGTGGATCGACAAGCAGTGTACGAGCAACGACAGCGAATATCTAAGGTTCTTCCTTGGGATAGTGCAACGAATGGCCCTGTTGGTTTCAATTCTCTCATCAATATTGTGAAACAACCTGATTCATACGGATTAAAGATTGACTTATCCAGGGACACCTCGGAGGCAGGTAAACTCATGGCTGATGCTTGGCAGGAGGAAACGGGTTCTACTACAATAAATGTTACTGAAGACCTGATGTGGAAACTCCTTAGTCCTGGACTATCTAAGGAGGAGAGCGATCAATTACTGGACAGAATCTACACTGAAAAGAAGAAACACTTTGAGTTCTATGGTGAAGCAGAACATTTCCAAAACAATAGGATGAACTCTTTCATGCAGCGTGTTACTGAGGAGCTTCGCTAGTGCCAGACCCACGTATCTATCAACCGACACCACTGGGGGATGCCCCTGCCCCTGTCCCTAGTTGGGTTCAGTACGAAGAGGAAGAGAAGCAACGTCGCAGGGACGAGGAGGCTGCTGTACTCGCTGATGCCATTAGGACTCGTGAAGACGCTAGAAAGACTGCACGTGACCTCTTAAACTTAGGTGCCACTGGTGATTTCCCAGGTCTGGGTAGACAGCCGAGCACAGCAGACATCCAGCAAACGTGGTCAGAGAACGTCGATCCTACAAGGGTTGCTGAGCACCCTGACCGCCGAGAAGACTATAATCTTGATATTGTTGGTAGTGTCCTGGGTGCTGGTCAACGTGTCCCTAGACTTAATCCAGAAACAGGGGAGTATGAAAGTGGGGAGTTTCAACCCCATATCCCTGAGCCTCCATTCCGAAAATATAAAGACCTAAACATCCAAGAGCGAATGGAGCACATCTTCCACGGCGTGGGTGTAGCCATGGAGGAGGACCCAGACTTTGCAGACGATGTTAATCTAGACATCAATAGGGCTTTATATCGGAAGATACCAATACTTGGTAGTTATCAAGAAGCTGGTGAGTCCATAACTCTTGCCCAACGTAGCCAGAATATAGTTGATGGCAAGGGAACTAAGCGTGATTACTTTGAAATAGCGAAGAAAATGCACAACTCTAGATTTTGGGAAGAACAGGCTACTACAGGTCAGCGTGCTGCTGGTAACATAGCCAATGTAGGCAAATATGGTGTCGAGTTTTCCATGACTGCTGGCACTAATGTACTAGCCAAGGAGGTTGGTCAAGAGCTTGCTGAAGCTGTGGTCAAGAAGACTGGTATTATGAACATCCTGAAAGACATGACCAAGAAGACGGTCAAGGGACTCACTGGCGGTCAAACTGGTCTCAAGCGTGCTGCAATCATGGGCACACCTGCTGGTATTAATACCTATGCCCAGCAACGATTTGGTCCTGGTAACCTAGAGGCCACACAGGACGGTGGCTACAAGATGAGGGAGCAGGAGGATAGTGCCTTTCTTGATGCTTTAGAAGCGGCAGCAATGGCTCAAACTGAACTGCTTATTGAGACACTTCCCATTGGCAAAATGGCTGCTGGTGTAAAGAACAAATTTCTAAAGTCGATGGGTAGGGAAATAGCCCCAGAAGTTGCCCCAGCAGTACGTGGTGGCGTTAAACAGAGCATGGCAATAAACTCTTTCCTTGCCGAGTTTGGGGAAGAGAGATTGACTGAAGTTGCTAATGCGTTTATTACACGTGATACAGCCCACCTAGGTGTAACTGGTATGGGTGAGGGATCGGGTCGTGACCTCTTGGATGAATCCATTGCCTTGGGTGCAATGCAACTTCCATTTGTACCTGGAAGGTTGGCACGACGTGCCAGTAGAGGCAAGATTGGTGCCCCAATACCGACTGAACCACCGACGATTGAGAGAAAGGGTCCTGAGTCTTATGAGCGATACCAGATAGTCCCAGTAGACGAACTTGATGCTGATCCGCTTCCTTTAACACAGGCTGAAGTCGAATCCAAGATAGACTCTCTCGCTACGGACAACCTTAGTTCCCGTCGTGACTTTGAACTTGTCGAGTTACCTGACGGTGGCACATTGCTAGATAGCTACCCAAATAAGGCATCTAGGGAAGAGTTTCTGGAGAAGCGTCGTGCGGAGATGGCGGCTGTAGAGGCACCTGAAGAAGACACTCCCTTGGCTGAACTAAGGGAGGCAGAATCGCTGACTGAGGAGGACTACCAAGCGCGTCTCGATGCAAATACTCAAGCTGAACTGGACCGACAAAGTGCTGCTAAGGCTCCACCTGTAGCCCCTCCTGTGATCGAGGAAGAAGCCCCTGCTGAAGAAGAATCCACCCCTGAAGAGAATGCAGTTGCTGTTGAGAGAATAGAGAAAATAGACGTGATGCGAGTCTTCCCTGGTCGTAAGGTGACTGAGGCAAGCGACGGTAACTTCGACGTACACTTTGAGGGTGGTCGTTGGCGTGTACTCCGAAGAGACAGGATAAACCTAACCGATAAACAGAAGGTTAGCATATACAATGATCGTGTTAATAGTAGTGAAATAATTCGTACTGACCAGTCAGGTAAGGAATATACATTCCAAGAGGTGTATCCTACTGTAGAGGACTTTCTGAAGGGTGATGTTCTTGTGAGTGGGTCTATACGTACCAGCAATGAGGCTGAGAGAGCCGCAGATGCGACTTGGGATGTACTTGGCACCATAGAGGTTGCTGGAGGTAGGGGTACTGACCAGCAGATAGAGACACTGGCTCACGAGGCTGTACATGCGGCTCATTTATCAGGGCTGTGGACAGACAAAGAGTGGGCAGCACTGGTCAAAGCGTACAGTCCAGATAGCACTACAGTACGGCAGCAGAGCGAGGATATTGCGTCCAAGATTGGTGCTTTCGAAGACCCTGGTTTCATGGACAGAATGGTTGACTGGATGAACCGAATGCTTTCCAAGCTAGGGTTGAAAGAGTTAAGCCCACAGGCCGCCCGTAACATGTTTCATCGCAGTGCCCTATTCAACCGACGAGCAGATACAAGTCGTCGAGTGGAACAGGTGCCTGGTGACCAAGCACCGATGGCTGATATAGAGGGAGATAAACCCACCACTGAAAAATATCCAATGGCTGATCGTGGTGAGTGGTATAGCGATTCAGACTACAAGAAACGTGGCGGTGTCATTATTCAAATGACTCCAGATGAGTTTCTTTCACGTTCCTCACCGTTGGAAATGGATGAAGCAGCGAGAGATAATATAGATGACCTTAAAAGTGTAATGCAAAGTGGTCGGGGTATTGATCCACTGTCAATCTATGAAGATGACCCAACAAAGGTTCGGTCTACGGATGGAAGACATCGCGCTATAGCAGCTAAGGAGCTTGGGATAAAACAAGTGCCGGTTATTGATTTCACCACCGACGCACCGATGGCTCATCTAGACCCTGATGCCACAGACCCTGGCGACCCTAATCCATTCCCTAAAGCAATAGAAGCTGGTGAGAAGCAATTATCCATCATGGAGGGGATATTAAAGGGGATGGGTGACAATGCTAAACCACACCATAAGGGTAACGTAACAAGGGCTAAGAACAGGCTGGCTCAACTACAGATAGAGACTAGGGTTGAAGAGGAGTTTAACCGTAATGGAAAGACTGCTGGGTACAAATGGGTAGAAGACCCTAGTAAATATAATCAGGTATCTGTTGAGGAAAGGGAGTCTGCCGAGGAACGGGTAGAGGATGAGATTACACCGAAGATACCAGATGAACCAATTAAATACCTAGATGCTGAACTAGATTGGCGGGGTCAGCCAACAGAAGACCCTGTGACTAGGATAAAACAAGCTGTTCCTATTAAAGAGGGGGAGCCTTACTTAATTGCCGACAGAAAGCCACAGGATGTAGTCCATCACAAGGACGTAGTTGCTACGATCAAAAAGTACAGATCGGGTACAGAAGCGGAGAGAAAGGCAAAGGATGATGCGTTTATAGATGAATTTCTAAACACCGATAATGCCACTGATATACACTCGGTTGAGTATGCGATTCAGTTGACACGAGAATTACAACTCACTAGAAAAGCAGAAGACTTCGAGATGGCACAGACAATTGCTCAACGCTATCGAGACATCAATGCTGAGAGTGCAAGAATAGTTGCATACGGAAAGCATGTCGGATCACCGTTACAAAAGAGATTGTCTCGGTTGGAGGAGGCTATATTTGAGCGTGACAAAATGACCCTAGCGTTAATCAAAAAGCGAAAGAGCAAAGACCCTGTAGAGGCGGCTGCTGGGAAAAAGGCATGGGAGAAAGAACTTGAACGCCTTGATTATGTACGCAAAGTTGCAGAGGATATGGGGTATGAGTGGACACAGGAAGGAATGCGGGAGATCACAAAGAACAGGGCTGACCAGCAACGCCTTGTACAAGCAGCACTGTACTCTAAGAAGGGTAACTTTGTACGTCTCCTTGAAATAAACTCTGAGTACACCATTGGGGCAATGCTTAGTGGTTTGAATACGCTGTACACTAACCTTGTAAGTGGTCCAGCTAATGCTGTATTTTTGGCATCGGAACGACGTTCAGCAGCAGTGGCTAATGAGATTTTTAACCCAACGGATATTACACTCACTGACTACAAACTTGCAAAGGAGTTAAAGCAACTGGGCATAACGGAACTTGATCTATCTCAGATCATTCAGGATTCATTCAATAATGGTTTAACCCGTTTGCTACATGAGTATGGTCCACTTGAGGATTCGTTGGGTGTAAATGAAGTTCAGCAGTTTGAGATAGCCCCAGCTATACCGGAGATTTCCATTGGTGGGAAGCGTATTCGGGCAGGTCGTGCTGTACGTGGCGTACTTGGCTTAGGCCCTATGGCTGCTTCTGACCAGTTTATGAAGACGTTTTATACTACCCTTAACGTCAGGCTTCACGCAGCCCATATCGCCCGTACAGAAGCATTAACATACAACAAGCGTAATCCAGATAAGGAGAAACTTACCGATAAGGACATAAAGGCTAGGGCGGTTGAATTGCTTACTGACAGGGAATCCTCTGCATGGAAGGCAGCATATCAAGATGCTTTAGAGATAACATTCCAAGATGAAGGTGGTCCAATATCAAGTGCGGTTATCAAGAAGGTGATGGACCTGAAACGTGGTGACCCAGTAGGCGATTCGGTAAATGCCGGAGCCGCTATTGGTAAACTTGCAGAACAATCTATGTTCCTATTTGTTAGAACACCAATTCGTATGTTTTCACAAGTTGCCGTTAGAACACCTGGACTCGGTACAGGATTGTCATACTTAAAATATCGTAATAATATAAAGAATGGTAGGCCGGCACTTGAGGGTGTTCCTCCCCATTTCATTAGCCAGCTTGGCGTGTCTCTTATGGTGTCACTTCTATTCATGGATGACGAAGACCCCTTAGAGGGATTCTTCGGTTTATCGGGTTCTCTTGGGTCATTAGGTGAGGAGCAGCGTAAGTTTGGTTACGAATCTGTACCCAAGAACGCTGTTCGCTTTGGTGATACATGGATTAAGACGGATCGGCTTGACCCGTTTGACATTCTATTTGCTACATTGATAGATGGTGTTAAATCAGTACAGAAGGGTCGTGGTGCTAAACAGTTGGCATGGGACATAGCTGAAAGTGCTGTTGCTACCGCCAAGGAAAAGTCTGTTTTAAGGAGTTTCAAGGATGTTACTGAAGCATTTTCTGGTGCAAGGAAGGGTGGTCTAAAGGAGAGTGGAACAAATTGGATGGAAAGTGCCCTCACTCGTTACATTCCGGGTCTAGTCTCCCAGACGGCTCGATTCCTTGACGAAGACGTTTACTCATCGCAAACAGATTCAATGGGCAAGAATATCCTCATTAAAGCTGGGGTAAAAGCAGGCGATCCTGTAATCAATCTCTGGGGTGACCCTGCTAAACGTGAGAAACATTGGGTTACCCCTGACACTCAAGAGGCAGATATATTCAAGGGGAGTTTAGCGTTCCAGAAGTGGAATGTCGAACACACAGACGACAAGTATCAACCTATGGAATTTGAAGGCGAGTACACTGACGAGGATGGCAGTAAGGTTAAGTTTGATGGGGCTGATAAATCCATATATCAGGTGAAAACAGGTCTACTTGCTAAAAGGTTAGTGGATGCACTCGTACCTAGGATTCATACCGAAGAGCCGGACAGAATGACTTTGGAGGTTATAAATTTACTGAGGAAAAAATCCAAGGAAATAGTAATAGCGCACTATGAGAAGCATGGTGATTTTAACATTAGTCAGAGAGATCCGGCGATACTGAAAATGCCTATTACGATAAGGGACCACTCACTAATAAAAGACAAGAGTTACTGGGCTAAGGAGAAACCTAAGCAACAGGGTGGTAAGTACGAAGACCAACCGGCTGACATAGCGAAATTCAATGAGATGAAGGCTGGGCAGCAGCGGTACAGGGAGTGGTTGATGGAAAACTGGGTATTGACGAGAGGAAAGATCAGACAATGAGAAGACGTAGAGACGCATCGGTTGACCCAGACATGGCACCTAAGCGAGAGGTTAGGGCAGAGGCTAAGGTTACCAAGAAGGCAGGTAAGGTAGACCTCATCCTGGCTAAGGCACAGTTAGCTACGGCTAAGGCGAGTAAGCGTAAGGCACTTGTAGCCCTGATTGTGGTAGGGATAATTGCTTACTATCTACTGTCATCTGGTGGTGGTCTAGGTATAATGGAAAAAGCCAAGAGTTTCATCCCATTTTTAGGAGAATAGCATGAACAAAATAAAAGAGATTTTCACAGCCATTAAGACGAAGGATACACTAACAGCGTGTATCGTAGCTGTACTCACTGTACTCGCCACTGTCATCAACGACACGGTGGGTGGAGAGAACCCGCTAATTGGTAACGAGTTTATTATTACCGTTGGTGGTGGCATCAGTGCCTTCTTAATGGGATCACACCGTAAGACCCAGACACCCATAGGAAAAGACAGTGACTGAAATAGAAGACCTACGTAAAGACATGTCCCGTATTGAGATAAAAGTAGAGCAAGTGCTCACTAAGATAGAGCCTATCTCTAGACTCTACAGGGGCAACGGTAAGCCGTCCTTAGACGTAAGGGTGTCAGTAGTGGAAAATGACATTGAAGACGTTAAGGGAACGTCTCAGTGGGCTTCTCGCACTGCTGTAGGTGCGTTAATCACGACTGCTGGTACTGCTCTCTGGTATATCCTTACCAATTAGTGTATCCACCTCTATTACGAGTTCTTTAAGTCTGTCCAGTGGTACGATGACCAGCCAAGGTTGCAGACTAGCCCTGTGCATGACGATTGGTATCTGTCCATTTTCAGCATCACGTTCTGCCTGATCTATCCATTTGTACAGTGTCTTGGTTCCTGACTCCACACGTTTACATTCTATGTGCAGTGAGTGTACCCCGACTACATCTGGTTCCCCATCATCCATACCGCAGTACTGTTGTGATCGTCTCCAGTTAGGTCCTGGAAACAGTTTCTTGAGCATTTTTACTAGTTCCAATTCGCCACGCTTCCCTTTCTGTTTGCTATTCGTCATAACCAAACCCTTCAGGTATTCTAATAGACCCTTTAGGTGGCTTGGTTTCAACGTCACATCCAATGACAATAGAACATTTATCATGTGCCCTTTTATTCCAGATGTCAATTACCATTGATTCAACAACATGGGTTATAAAATCAAGTTGCTCTTCAGGAAGTGACCCACACCCAGGAGGATAATCCACCGTTGGACCACAGCCACCACACCCACCGCAACGCACCCAGAGCATGCCAGGAACATCGCCATTAAAACTCAAATCGTTAGACCCACAGAATGGGCATGGTTCCAGTGTTCGTTCTTCAGCAGTCATCGTCTATCTCCTCCTCGTCGAAGTGTTCTTCATCATAGTGATGACCAATGTCCCTGTCATTACCACACTTAGGACAATCGCCACCACCTTTATTGTCAAACCAATCATGCCCACAGGGGCAGCTATGCGTCATGCACGCCATCTTTTTTCTCCTGTTCCCCGTACCCTCTACGCCCAGCGGTTGCTAGGTGTATCAGGAATCGGACTAATCCTACCTGTCTAAAACCTTCTGTTACTAGCTTACGATGGATATGCAGCAGTTGCTCCACGTCATTCGTCAGCACTCGTACCCGTCGTCTGTCCGTTGATATGTATCTGATTCTCATAATGGTTCCTTACTTTATTGAAATAGTAAACATCTATATATAGGGGAGTTTTTTCACCTATGTAAGCACCCCAGGTATTAAATTCTAGGTACTCATATGCCTCATCCCTGTCCATATCGTCTTTGGTACATAGTATGTGTACCATCATTTCCTTGTCGTAGCAGACCCGACCATCAGAGACACCGATGATAGCATCATCAAATTCATCTGCAAATAGCAGGTCATCATCACCGTAGAAATCTACCAGGTCCTGTCTCATCCCATCCCCCATCCTGAAGAGAAGATTCTACTGAACCAAATGCCCAGTGCTGCCGTAGCAAAGAACCATAGGATCGCCTTGGCTATTTTAACGTGCGTTTCATCTCTATCTTTCATCGTAGTCTCCTTGTTATCTGTTACGAACACCCGTGTATTCTGTTGCTTTAACCAACTTTACCCTGAACACAAATCGCCACACACTCTTCAAATCTATCGAATCTATTAGAGTTACTTTTCTCCAATGACAAATTCCCCATGTAGCAATCTGTTCAATAATGACTTCTTTACTTGGATTCTGTTCACCAAAATAGGCAGTCAAAAAAGTTTGCGTAATACCATTTAGGATATTAACGTAAGGCTTGGGCATTGTTATCACCAATAGCCCATCCTTAATCAATAAGAAAATATCTGGAAAAAACCTATTGGGAAAACCATAAGGATCAAGGTCGATGACATCATATGTTTTCTTTTCTCCTATAAGACGATGAAACACAACAAAACTATCACCTGTTTTCAAATACTTTCGGTCATAGCAATCCACTTCTCCATATTCGTTGTATTTATTTGTTAAATTCCCTTGCCCGGAAAAAAGTTCCAAAATTTTCTTCCCTTCTCCATCAAGCACCCGGTCTAATTGCATGATCTTCTCGTCGGGATGATGAACAGAATCATCATTACTAGCTTGCAATGCCCGGACTACATCATGCCTAATAGCCCTATACGTCTTATCCTTCATCGTAGTCTCCTTGTTATAAAAGCCCCTGCCAGCATACAACTGGTCAGGGGTTCCCCAAAAGGCTAGGCAATCGAGAGATTATACCCAACCTACATGGCTACCGAATAGCAGCCTTGTTCATAGTCCACACCCACCCTCACACTCCATGTCGAATAGGTCTGGTTGGTCTTCGTTTAAGTGACAGTCCTTGAGAGGCGTGTGTGATCGGTGTAGATACAGTTCATCATTAACCCGACCACTGAAATCATTACGTATGGCTTCATCAATCTCCACTGCCCGATCCCATCCCTTCGGATCGTTCTTCTTGAGACTTAGCCATTCACGGTTAGACTTATATGGGCAGAACACACAGGCACTTCTTGGTACAACGTGTGGCACTCGCTTCTCAAGATACTGGATACACATATGTCTCGTCATGTAGTCGTCTATCAATGGGAATCCCACCTTTGACCAACCACGTTGTTCAAACCTACCCCTTGCCCTAGCTGCCCTTCCTGGTTCGTCATACGAGAACCCCATGTACTGCCACAGTTCTACGTCTTTAGGGACACGCTTACGTGGTGCTAGACCTAGTATGTCCCTGCGTATGGTACGTTCCACTACTTTGATTTTGTATTCATCTGTACACTGACGTATCAACATACCACCTTGTTGAGTCTCAGAATTAAAGGTGAAAGCAGGAATAGAAGCACAACGATTACCGCCTTCTTTCTTGGAGGCAATAGTACCATCCCCCAAGCCACCCTTTGGATCAGAGCGTACAAGTATCTCAGCACCACCGTCTAGACCCTGCATCCACTTGAGGTGCTCATACACAGCATCAGGCTCGTCACCTGTATCCGCAAAGATAGCGTAGTCAAAGGTCATCTCAAGATCACCATCCATACTCATCAGGTACAGTGCCGTACTCTGGACACCAGCACCTAGATTAAGGATATGTATCTTACGCTTTTCCATGTGCCTCATCCCTCTCCTTGACCTCACCACGTAGGATACGTGTATCCTCTGGTGCTTCAATACAGATGATAACCTTACCACCCTTCACTGTTATAATCTCTAGTTCTATGTCGGTTCCAATGTGTATCTTGTCCCCAACTCTTCTCGTCAGTGATAACCCCATTACTACTTCTCCTTAAAAAGACCCCCGAACACGTCCTGTTTCTCCTCTGTCTTACGACAAGCCTCAGTGAACAGCCTCATAGTACCTGACATATGGTCAGCAGGCATATCGTACACCAATGGACGTAAGTCCCAGACATACTGATTATTCTGTATAGACTCCTTCTCGGCAATGCCATAGAAGGTCACTGTCCTGCTATCAAAAGAAGCAGATAGGTAGAAGTCTACGTCCTCGTTTTCTAGCCGCCAGTTAGTGATCCGAACACCCTCATGGGCAGGGTCGATACCACCACCAGCGAATCGAGAAGATATAACGAACGAACTAAGACCCAGTGTTGTATCCTCAACAATGACATCAGCATCATTAGCATCTGAGTAATTACACTCATGCCATATATTATTCTGCGTACACCACTTAGAGAATGCCCAACCGCATACGCAGTCAAGCAATAGGTCAGTGAACATTCGGTTACGACCGGCAAAGCTACTACTAGATTCGCAGTGCTTCTGAGCATATTCCTTAGCTTCTAATCGCACCTGCTCTGGTACGAATACGTAAACCCAATCAGGGTTACGATTTGTAAATGAAAACATCATGTTTCCTCCTCGTTTAACTTTCCTTGTAAACATCAATCCTAATGTACCTTATCGGTACGTGACAATACCAACTCCTATGTTTCATAGATTTTTCTATTAATAGTTGAGTCTCTGTTCACACTCATCTCCATCCAGTAACCGCCCATAGGTCGTGGACCCATACCCTTCTCGACTGCCCACCCCTCTGCACCATCACCAAACTCATCCTTATATGTACCACAGCGGATCATATCTATCTTCTGAGTCTTGATCTTCATGCTCTGGTTCAATGTAGATCGGACAATGGGGAATGTACCCTTCTTATGAATGTGTCCCGCTATGTATACGTCAGCATCACATTGAAGGAAGTACTTCTGGAAGGCTGTAATCTGCTGGGAGAATGCTCCACCACTACCATAGCCATGATGGGAATAGATAGTGAATGAGTTACGAGCACTATGCAACTTGCAGAAGACCCGCATCCAGTTACCATACCCACCAGCACTGACATGACAATCAGGCTCAACCATCCTGAGTAGCGTTGTAAAGCGATCAATCAGGTCTATCTCCTGACGCTTCATAATGGCTGTCTCATGGTTACCAGGACACACGAGGATTAGGTTATTGGCATAGGGTCGCCACCACTCTACAGCTTCCTCAACAACGAGGTCGAAGTAGTTAGGGCCATCATGCTGGGGAAGCAGTGAACCTTTAGCTTTCCTAGGGTCATAAGCACCTTGCATACAGCAAAATAGGTCACCGAAAATACAGATTCCAGCGTCGTCTTCTAATGCTTTATCAAGGTCTTTCTTTAGCAGTTCCCTATCGCAGTGGGGGTTATCGAAATGTACATCGGATAAGAGTAATAGTTTTCTGACATCCTTTTGACTGTTGAATTGGAGATGTATCTCCTGAATGTTACGGCTATTTCGTTTGACTTCAAACATATTCACTCAACTTTCTTTGTAGACTCTATTTCAATTAAACGCTTTAGGTAAAATAGTGCCTTCTCTAAATCTTGTATGCGAAGTTCCTGTGTATCGTGCTTGTGTTTATAGCGTACAACATATTTCATAATGTTGCCCTGATAAAATCCTAACTGTAGTCCATCGACAGCATCTAAGTACTCTAAGCTACCTTGAGTATAGTGTTTGGGATGATTAACCGGATCACTCATCTACAGTGTCCTCCTCAAATAAACGTAATTCTGGCTCCGAAAAGAAGTGTATTTGTGGAGGCTGTACGTAACTTTTTTTTTGAACACGGCTCGTCGCTGTTCTTGTTCTGGTGTCCATTGTGCTTGAATAAGTGCCTTCATGCGTTGGATTCTCTTACGCATAGTCTCTTGGGCAAACTGACACGTCTCCATGTGTATCAATGCCCTGTACTCCTCGTCACTGGGGTCATCTTTGTGCAGGTAACCACGCTCTGGGTCTTTGAAGTTCTTCTTCACCCAGTACCGTTTGTCACAGAACCCGCACAAGTCGTCTCGGTTCTTCACTTCTACGATGTCCCTAGAACACCAACTGCAATACTCCATTATTCCTCCGAGAATAACTGCTTCTCTGCTTCAAACTTGACACGAACCACGTGCTTACGGATAGGACCATTACGCCTTTTAACGAAATGGAAGTCTGTTTTATCTGTCTCTGCTCTTGGGTCAGAACTACGTCCCCACCAGTACAAACCAGCTACGAGGTCAGCGTCTTGTTCTAGTTGACCTGATTCCTTGAGGTCACTTGCCATGAACTCGATCTTCCCACGCTTCTCTATCTCTCGTGATGCTTGACATAATGCAATCATAGCAATGTCTTCCTCACGGGCAATAGACTTTAATCTCAGGCTAATGTCAGATACTTGCTCATAACGTGTAGCCTTATTGGATCGTAGTAATTGTACATAATCTATGACAACTGCATCAATGTTATATCCGTTCTTAAAGGCTCGCACTTCACGCTCAACATCGTCAATGCTAGATACGTTACGGAAGTGTGGTGGTGTCCAGCCATCGTAGTAAGCCTCAACCATAGCCACGTATTCTTCTCTGTTGTCTATCCAATCCTGTTCATCTGTGACCCCTGTTATCTTCATCAGGCTACGCTTACCTACCTCAGTGGGACTCATTTCAGCATTGAGCATTAGTGCAGGACGACCACATCGTGCAGCATGTTCAATCCATTGAGCACCAATAGCTGACTTACCATGTCCTGGTCGTGCCATAATCAGTGCCATCTCACCTTTGGAGATACCGTCGATGGAGGCATCAATAGATGGGACACCAAAGGGTATGTAGTTACCCTCCTTTATAGAGAGCAGGGATGCTAGAGCACATTCCCTGAAGTCACCAGTTGGTTTTGAGGATACATGCTTGGGTGTCTGCTTTAGTTCATAGGCTCGTGTGATACAGCCCTGACGGAAGTCTTCACGATTAGCCTTATCGTATCCATGTTTATCTCCCCATAGCACCAATGCTTGGTCTATATCATCTGGGTGCATGTACTCATCGAGCATTGCGACAGTTAAAGAGAGGGCACATGCACTCTTAGAGCGATCCTTTAGCCCCTCAAGGTCACCTTCCCATCGTCGTGATAGCAATCCAGTGGGTCGATTAGACATCTGCTTCTTAATGGCAGGGTGTACATCATCCTTGTCTCGCTTCACCGTCAGAGGCTTTAGCCTAATGCCTAGTCGTGATGTAATCACCTTCAACTCAGCGACATCGGTGACCTTGAAATCAGGGTACATTGGCTCCCAGTTCTCAAGAACATCTACGAAGTGGGAGTTATTGTAGTAGGGTAATCTGACTAGGTTCCCTAGTCCCTTACCTGTTAGCCTATCCTGTCGTGGATATATCTCAGGCATAGGTATGTCTAGATGATTGGATACAGCCGTAAAGAATGCTCGTGGTATCCATGCTTCTACTGGTGGTTCAAAGAGTAGCCATACGTGTGAGCCTATCCCTGATGCAGATACCTCCACAAAAGGTTCTAGCCCCTGTTGGTCTAAGAAGGTGAATAGCTGTTCTGTCTTCTCGACCCAAGCCGGATCGGGGTTATCAGGGTGTGAGTCAAAGTCCACACATGCCATGTGAACATTGCTATCCCCGTTAAGAACGTAGATGCCAATGCAATTATCGCCACCTAGGTGTTGTGTCTTGAAGTCTTCAATACTGAGAGGCTCGTGTAGTGCTCGTGGTGCAAAGCTATGGCCACGTGGCTGGACGGCAAATGTCTCAGTGTTCCCTTTGAAGTGTGTTAATATGCTTTCAATGTACTCATCCGTTAGTCCACTGTCGGTTCCCATTTAGGACCTCCAATCCCCCCGTTGGACTCCTCTTTACCCCATGCAGCAGGATCATCATCAAACCTATCCTGGTTTAAGAACGTAGCCATGTGCAAACAATACTTAGCTTCTTCTAATATCCTTGATTCAGGCCATACCTTAGCGTAGGCAAAGATGCCTCTGAGTATAACGCTCTCCGGCATAGGCAATTCAGGACGTGTTGTTTTGATGCGGAGCAGGGCATTGCGATAAGCCTTCGCAGCCATCTTCTTACCAATCTTGCGAGGGTAGCCTGACCATGCTGCCTCAAACTCTGGTGTGTACAGGTCATCGGCATCTGCCTTACTCTTACGCTTCTTAGATTCCTTTTGCTTTATCATCTCAGTAAGCAAATCTCGTATCTCCACGAGCAATGATTCAATGTTGTTCATACCTATCTCCCTATAGATAAAAAAAGCTGACTGCCAATCCCCCCGATGAAAAAGAGATATGACAGCCAGCCCAACGAGGAGGTTGTCTCCCCTTAGAACGTGCTTTCCCGTTCAGGTGGCGTAGTCGTAGTCGGTGCTGGTGTTGGAACACCCTTCACCATCTTATGTGACCACTTCGCTGCCTCCTGTTTAGCAGTCATGGTATCCATTGTGGTGGACGAAGAACTACTCCCGCTGGAGATGTCCCAGTCCTCACCATGTGTACCTTCTTTCATGTACAACGCAACCTTGTTCCCTATGATACTGATAGCATCGGTATCGTCAAGGCTAAATTGATCCAATGACCCAACAAACCCTGCTGTTGCCAGCTTCTTGATTGTAAATTCAGAAGACTTCTCTGTTAGGTACAGTCGTACCGTCCTTCGAGTCTCTGGATTAACAGGCCCACTTGTCGTATGAACCAAGCTACCAAACTTGATTTCAAACGTAGGGTGTCCGTTTTTAGAAAGGGTTAGTTCCTGCGAGATGACCTCGCCCTCGTAATTGCCAGTAGGTAACTGGCTTTCAAAATTTGACATATCTATATCTCCTATATGATGTCAACAACCTAGAAATATTACAGATTTAACGTACCTGTAATAACTTTTGCAGCAGCTTCTGCACTACTGCCGAGTAAGTATTGTTCTTCCATGCCATGGCGGTTCTTACAAACCCGCGCCGGATTAATGCTTGTATACATGATGCGATCACTCGTACCATGAGCCTTAGCCTTACCATTTGTCTCTTCGATATTCTGGACACAGCCTAGCTGTAAGATATTGTCAGACCAACGAGCCGTCAATGCCCAAATATATCTATTCGCAGCAGGCTGCCATCGGTCGTAGTCAATGGTGTCAGGTGATTTCATCTTCTTGACCTCAATATGTGCCAAGATGATTACATTGGTTCCCTTGTCAGCAATCATGTTAAGCACATGTAGGAACGACCTCCAACTATCTGCTGTTTCTGTCCAACCATTAAAAAATTGCTCAAATTTCTGACGATTACCACCGTACTTGGTATCCTTAATATGTTCAGAAGCCAATGCCTCAAACCCATCAAGGGCATCGAGCACAAGGGTTCCTGGAACCTTATCAGACTCCAGTAATTCATCGAGTGCTCGACATGTATCCAACCAATTATCCATTGGTGGAAATGCTGGTGTCGCTGGAATCTGACCAGCTTCATGCAATATACCTAATGAATCCTCGCCAGCAGCTACTAAAAATACAGGGTCAGGGAAATGTGCTGCTGTACTTGTCTTCCCTACACCCTCACCGCCTGAGATGACTGTCTTTTCACCTCTGGTCGTTGTTGCGGTCGTGATTCTCTCTAAAAAACTACTCATTGCTACTCTCCTGTGCAATTAAACTTCTAAAATAAAACTCTACTCCTAAATGAAATAACGATCCTATACGAAGGGATTGAGTATCGTAACCCACCTTCTGTATGGATTCTTCGTATCTGTAATAGAACTTCCTACGACATGACTTGAAACATGTAGCCTTTGAGAACGAAATCTTATTGCTACCTTTCTTGTTTCCACCTTGTCGTGGTTCCCAGTCCCCATTGTCTTCGGTGCTCGTGCCATCACATAGGCTCATGTACTCACACTTAGACCCGTATGCTAGGCACTGACTAGTGTTCTTGTAGAAATGGTCAATCCCAGTGTTCTGACATTCCTCAATGTCGTCCAGGACCAACTCCATTGCGTACAGTTCATTCACCATGTCAACATTGTTACGATGAATCGGTGCGCTGCGAGCAAAGTACTTCTCAGGGTTCTGCTCAATGTGCTGATTGATACGGATCAAGTAACACTCGGCATTTTCCTTAGCCTTGGGGTCTGATTCGTACAATTCTTGTGTAGTTTTGCATACTTCTACGCCTAAGTACGTTCCATCTTCAATGATTTCACGTCTAGTGCCCCCAGCTTCGCTTGTATCGCCTTTGGGTATGCTTTTCGGTCTTAGGGTCGGGACTTTGATATAGTCGATTAGCGTGTGCGTGAGAGGCTCTCCTGATGCTGCCATTAACATGGAGTATAGGGTCACTTGTTCACTAACATTCGCTGTTAGGAACGGATACACCCCATCGGAGTCGGCATCTCGCTGCCCAGTCTTATGTTCTAGCTGGACTAGCTTGCTGCCATCACGCACAATCGTATCGAGTTTACCGTAGATTTTGTACTCGGTATTGTTCACGTTGGAGTTGACGCTAAACTCTCGTTCAGCTTCGGCCTCGACGATCTTATATGTATCGTCCTTGTAATGCTTGGTGTAGCCCATGAATATGGCTGTAGCTTTAGCGAAGTCTATGGGAGTTGTCTTGGCTTTCTCCAGATACATAGCTTCGAGTCCCGCACGCATGGCGGTGGGATGATCCTTCATCGTAGTCTCCTGTGTCAATACCCCTGCAAAGGGGTAAGGGTTTTCCTGTGTTATAGTACGCTCGTAATGCTCGGCACGCCTCGCATCACTCGCTCGTCCCGCACCCCACAAAAGGGTGCAAGGGACAAGAGCGACAGTGACATACTGTTTCCTGAAATATTATACTAATCATTTTCCAAGCTGTGTCAATCACAATTCTCAGTATTTTTTTCAGGATCGTCCTCATCTGTATCCTTATCGGCAGCAATGCCGCTATTCATTAGCCCAATTCCACAGTCTATATCGGTCTTAGCGAATAAGAAAATTAATTTGGCAAATTTCAAGTCCCTATCCCACAAACCAGTGGTTAATTCATCGTTGTAATGAATGAGGTCAAAGCATTTGGTGATGCAGTTGTAGTCACTCGGTACACCTGTACGGATATAGAAGCGCATCTCGCTGACCAATTCACGGATCATGCCCCGATACTTCCTAGTCCTGACCATCTGTATCCTCTCCCTGTACGTATACATGGATTCCTACCACACCGGCAGCACTGAACAGTGTATCCCACATTAGTTTGCGCTCGCCCTTCTTATAGTAATGCCATGCTACTGGACTAAAACCGCCGGTCTTGCATAACTCAACCTTCGTCATGCCGATCTTGGTACGTTTCTTTTCAATCAAATTAAACAGTTGTCGTTCAGATTCTATATTAATCATTTGGTACTCGTTTCTTGCTAATGTAAATTTTACGGATTGATTCTTTTCCAAACTTGTTACCCAGTCGATTCGTGTGTCCATAGTCCTCTAGGACATCAGAGATTTCACGGTATGATAGACCTGCATCACGTAGCTTGTATACCTTGCGACATATATCTGCCTCAGCAGGACACAATCTGACGTACTTAGGTCGGTCAGGGTCTTTCTCCCAACCAAAGGGTGCTTTGAGGCCACACAGACGGTCCTGGCTACGCATGTGGTCAAATGCTGCCATAGTACGCTCAACAATAATCTCACGTTCCCATTGGGCAATTACGCTAAACATATTAGCCACCATGCGACCACCTGCTGTACTCGTATCAATGCTATCCATAATCGCAATGAGATTCTTATCGCACTTGGCGAATGTATCCATGAGATTAGCCCAGTCTTTTATGGATCGGGACAATCGGTCTAGCTTAGTGATTACCATGCCATCAATGTTGTCACCCGTAAGGTCAAACATCGCATCACGGATACCACGTCTGCGCAGGTCACGACCGGATTCACCCTTGTCCTGATAGATACGAATCAAATCGTACTCCATCAACTCACAGTGAACACGTATCTTAGTGCATTGGTCACTCAGGCTTAGACCCTGATCGCCAGTTGATACACGAGCATATCCTATGACTCGCATTGTGTATCCTCCTTGTCAGCAAAGTAAGACTTTACCTCGCTGAGATCATCAGCATCGAGTTTGAACCACTCACCACGTACTCGCTTGTCTGCAAATTTCCTGTGGAGTGCAGTCTCATCAAAATGAAAACCCGAATTATGAAACAGCAACTCAATGGTTGGTTTCTCGCTCTGGAGGGTTTTCTCACGACGAGTAGGGTTAGTGGATCGACCAATCTTGTAAAGCCCAGTGTTCTTGTCAATCATCACGTAGACATTGGTTGGTTTTATATTAGAACTTTTCTCTTTGGTAACTCGCTCACCAATATGGGAGATGCAAATTCGTTCGTCATAGCTCTTCCCCAAACTCCACGATTCAAAGTTTCTATCGAGCAGTAACCCTTTAATTTGCGGGTAGTTGTGGTTTCCTCTACCATAACCACTAGGAACATGTAGCGTATTATAGAGTTTGCTGTCGGAGATTTTCACATAACACGGCAAGATCGGTTCGCTGTCGTTATCAAAATGTGTGATTACTCTTTCTCCGTTGTAATCGTAACCGCGCGTACTGCAATCGAAACCCGAAAGCTCACATTCGGGACAGTCTTCAAATGAAAAGTTCTTTACCTCTCCATCAATGTAAGTGCCGTCCGTACTAGACCACGCAGTTCGATCTTCTTGTGAATATATTGATAACCGTCTTGGTGAAATCCATTGCTTTACAGGTGACGGTAGTATGAGTTTATAAAAACAGTTCGTTCTAGGCATTAGGTTAGCCTTTATCTTTTTCCTGTTTTTATCAATCCACTCCTTTCGGTCTTGTTTAATTTCTTTCACCTGAGACTGCAAGGCATCTATCTGTTCCTGGTATGAACCAAATTGGTCACAAAGTATTTGTTTATCGTTCATCGGTATTCTCCTGTAGTTGGTCTATTTCATCTAAACATGGATTACAAAACGTAACCCAACCTTCCACTAACAACTCGTCTACGTCACCCTCAGCGGTCTTACAGACGCAACAGATGTTAGGATCGGTAGTAGGCTTTCGCCACTTCACCATGATCTGCTCGCCTGTGGTGTCGTCAATGTAGTAAACCCAATCGTTGAGTTCGATATACACCGCAGCATCGGTTAGCTTTATAGTCTTACATTCTTTCATCGGTCTAACTCCAAAGTAAAATTTTACAAGTCTTAAATAACAATCGGTCAGGAATGTCTACGATAGAATCGTATCCTGATTCATTCTCTATTGCCTCTATTATCTGATCTTTGGATAAACCAAACCAAATCCGGTCGGCACTCTCCCGAAAATCATGTTCCCATTTTTCAGATAGTTCACAACAGTGAGAATCCAATTCGCCCTTTAGGAAATCGCAACAGCGTTTGTATTGCGCGTCACGTTCCCTATCTAGTGCGATAATCTCCAAACCTAGTGGATCGTTCTCACAGTAATTAATTACTATTTTCATCGGTATTCTCCTGTTCTTTATCGTATTCAAACTGTTCTATCAAACCATGAAACGTATCATCGTTTGAAACAGCATTGATAAATCGTAAACCACATGACACATTCCACCATTGCAACAGTAGGTCTATTGCATCGGTCTTGTCCTCGACGGGTATCATGTCGTAGTCGTATCGCACAAAACCATCGTGAGTCTTTGCGTCCAGTGCAATGTAGATCTTGTGACAACCATCAAAGGTAATACTGACGGCATCGTTAAGAGCAGCATCAATCTTGTCTAGGAACGGTTGTTTAAAGGTTAATTCATCGGTCATTTTCATCGGTCTTAGTCTCCTATTTTCATCGGTATTGCTAACCAGTACGTACTGATTAGTCAGGTCACAGGATCGGAATTGAACCGATCTGCATCTACGCCCATTCGGTGACAGGGGTGCTAGTCGGTCGATTCCCCCTTCAATTTATCCCATGCCCAGACAATCACCTTGTCTAGGATAGCTTCGAGGGGTTGCTGTATTTCTTCGTAGGATTGGTCGTAATCAGCGTATTCCTCTGCAAACCTAAATGTAAGCCAACGGATCTCATAGTATTCTCCGTCATCTATTGCATACTTTAATATTCCGAGTGATTGACCCGCAATGGTAAAATCCTCGTCCTCTTGTCGTTCGATATTGCACCCTCCACCATTGTAAATATCGTAGTACAATCTTGCTGCCATACGGAAAACCTCGGCAGCGAGTTCTTTGCATTCACCGCAAGGTGGTATAAATTCCTTTTCTAGTTGACGTGATTTCTTTTGGTGTTTACCGTTTCCGCTCCAGTAGGTTTTCATCGGTCTTTTAGTTTTAGTTTTCATCGGTCTTATCTCCCAGTCGTTAAAGTTTAAAATTAAAAATCATACAGCCTAATACAAACGCTATAACGCATAGCATCGCAGCGCGTAATTGTTTGTGGTGTTCTATTTTCATCGGTATTGTCTCCAAATAGGGTAAAAATCAGTCTCTACAAGTGTTCTAATCGGTTATTTGTGTCCGATAGTGGGGGGTAAGTGGTTATGGGTTTAGTCCAAAAACCAGTGTCTTGATCCCAATATCCTAAATGGCTATTGCAGGTTTTACACTTTTCTTGGTGGTGTAATTCGTGACAACCAGACCAACCAGCATAATCTTCTGATTCTCTTGCGCAGTAATCACTACAAAAATATTCAACATCGACAACATCGACGTTTTCACTATCAAATATTAGTATTTGGTGAACCATTGGTTTTTCCTCTTATCTAGGTTTCATCGGTAATTGCATTGGTAACGGTTACCAGTAGCAAAATAGCCCCGTTGGAATTTAACCAACGATTAACGACAGTAGGCTAGGGGTGTTAGTCTGCTATTGCTGCATTGAATACAGATTCAACGGTTCCACAATCTGAGAAAAACTCGAATATTTCTAATAGTAGTTCTTCATTGTTTCCTATTAAGTTTCGTCTAGCACTATCAAACCAATCCAAAAACCAATATTCAACTTTATACGGTTTTAATTCGCTATCGGCATAAAACCGATATTCTGACGCAGGACCCCCCCAACTAATCTGATAACGGAAGTAATTATCGCTATCGTCACTCTCGACGTAATCGAAACATAAACCGTATTCATTGAACGAACCTAGTTCTTCAACTTCTTCTTCACCCCGTTTATCTGCTTCCCACAATATACGTAAATCATGTACGCAGCTTTCTAGGCTTTCTTCTATTCGTTCTTCGCAAGTTTTATCTTTCATCGGTATTACTTTCTAAATGGGATCGTCGAAAATTTGAACCGGAACGATTCCAGTACAAAAATAGCCCTTGCGGAATTGAACCGCTAGCGTCCATTGGGCTAGTGGTGGGTTAGTTGCCTAATTCAATACCGCAACACTCGCAAAAATGCCAATTGTCAATATCTTCATCCCATAGGATCATAGGAATTGGGTAGTCATAATCACGTACACGGGATTCAGGTAATAGGTAAATGTCAGACTCGATAACGTCGGGAATACAATTGCCACAATAACATTCTCCATCGGTTGTAACGTATGCAATTGTGTAGCCCCCTACAGTTGAATGTGTCGGGTATTCTGTTTTGATATTTGGTTTAGGTGTTTTCATCGGTATAACTTTCTATAAAGGTAGTGGTAATAAATCTAGTGTTCGATTCCGTAACATTCACCATTGGATAGGCAATAGACGGTTTTAAGATTGTCAACGCGCTTGCCGTTGATATGGAAGAACATATCTCCATTTTTTGGATTGAAGCGTATGCGACGGAATTCATTAGTCGCCGAATTGATTAGAACTTTATTATCAATGTCGGCGGTTATGTCGGTAGTCTTGAACCATGCGAATACGCTACGGTTACCACCTTTGATACAATTCTCGAATGATTTGCCCGATGGTTGTTTGATTGTCACGTTATGGGCTACTAGTGTAGTAGCTTGAACAGCGTAGCCATTAGGCTTGTATGTCCATGACCGGCCGTGTGTTGCGTTTAAGTTTCGATGAAACGTTATAGTTCGCATAGGAATTCTTTCCGTTTGTTAGAGTGTTAATTCATTAACTACAGGTAAGGTACTAAAATAATCGGCATGTGTCAAACGCAATAACAGTTTATTTTGTATTTTCTTTTTAGTGGCTAGTCTTACTAAGCGACAAGCGACAACAGCGATAATCAATAGCATATCGATTCTATAGAATAGTAGCCGATAATTTAGCCTGCTATCGGTTCGGTTATTGACGGCAATTTGTCCTATCTATGGTAGGGATTTTTTAGGGTAGGGGGGGTCAAATGGAAAACGGAAAACCGAACCCGACCCCCCATCCCATCGGTGGAGTCCCACGTATATAGCCCCTAAGACCGACGAGACACTTTTTCGACTTTCCACCCTGATCCTCCCAAAAAGTCTCACACACAGCCTCTCAGACCCCTTATAATGGACGCATAGGACACATCAACATGCCAGCTTCCGAAACCGTAGAATTACATGCAGCTTGGCGATGGGACTGTCCTGAATGCGGAATAGAGGGCTGGATACGGGGTTTACACCTTGAAAGCGTGCATTTGACCGAGAAGCAGCGGGCTGTGCTCAGGGAAGAGGAGTGGTGGGTCCTGTATCCAGAACTCGTTCGCTGTGAGCATTGCGGTAGTGGTTATCGGGTGCATATGGGTAAAATGGACACATAAAGGAGAAGGATCATGCCTAAAGTAGGAAAGAAGAAGTTCGCATATACGGCTAAGGGCAAGACTGCTGCAAAGCGTTACGCCAAGAAGAGTGGTAAGAAGGTCAAGACTCGAAGGAAGTACTAGATGGTTCAAATAGCACGACCTGATGCTGACGATACTGACGGTAGCTGGACTGACAAGGACGGTGGCAGTACGCTGTACACGAGCATAGACGACACTAGTGCTGACGATGCCACGACGTTCATCCAGTGTGAGGACACAGGTGGTGACGACGCATGTATTGTTCAGTTAGCCACCATATCGGCTCCGGGTTCTGGCAACGTAAATATAAAGTACACGGCCATGTCCGTAGACGATTCAGGCTCAGGGGACACGCCGGGTATCAAGTTTGAGTTACTTGAGGAAGTTGATTCCAGCAATGTTGTCCGTGGTTCAGCACAGACGAACAACAGCGTACATGGGTCAAGCTGGACAGCTTACAGCTATCCGACATCGGGTTCACTAGACGTGAGTTCAGTTAGTAACTGGGGCAACTTGAAGTTGCGAATTACGATGCTAACTGGTGCGGGCTTCAGTGACATATTGAAGGTCACACAAGCGTACCTAGAAACTCCTGATGCATCTGGTGGTTCCACACCAATCGCAGCAATAGCAATGAACACTTACAGACAGATGAGGAATTAAGATGTTTCTGAAACAATCAACGGCTTACACGTTTCGCATGGGTCCATTCTTAGATGAAGACGATGGAAAATCTGTTGAAGGCTCGCTCAGTATTACCCGCGCCGACATTCGTCTAAGTAAGGCAGGTGGTGATTTCGCTCAAAGAAACGCAGTGTCTCCGACCAACTTGACGCACGATGAGAATGGATATTACATCCTCGCATTAGACGGCACGGACACAGGCACAGTGGGCGAGTTACTTGTGGCCATACATGATGCAGGTAATGCTCTACCTGTATTCAAAACCTTTCAGGTTGTTGAGACGGACATATATGCCGCTATATTCGCTGACAGTGCGACTCTAGCAGCTAGTGTAGCCTCGATATTGGAGGATACAGCGACGACTATACCAGCAACGATAGCTACGGTCGATACTGTGGTTGATGCAGTCAAGGTTGTCACTGACGCTATTAGCAGTAACGGCTCAGGGCTTTCAGCAGTACCGTGGAACAGTTCATGGGATGCAGAGGTGCAATCTGAGGTAGCTGATGCTTTAGTTGCTATTGGTCTTGACCATCTTGTATCCGCTTCAGTAGCAGGTTCGGACATTGTAGACAACTCCATCATAGCCAAGCTAGTTAGCAAGGAATCCACTGCTGACTGGGATGACTTCGTAAATACGACTGACAGTTTACAGGCACTCAGGGACAGGGGTGATGCTTCTTGGACAACAGGAGGAGGAGGCTCTGCTCCATCTGCTGCTGCTATTGCAGATGCTGTATGGGATGAGGCTACCTCTGGACATACATCCTCTGGAACATTTGGTGAGCAGGTCAAGACAGACATTGATGCTATACTTGTGGACACGGCAGAGATCGGTTCAGCAGGTGCAGGTCTTACAGCAGTGCCCTGGAACGCTTCATGGGACGCTGAGGTACAGAGCGAGGTAGCTGATGCACTAGCGGCATATGACCCACCAACTAAGGCCGAGATGGATGCCATGTGGACAACAGCCATGACGGAATCCTACGCATCGGATGGCGCGACCATGACACCAGCCCAATCCTTGTACATGATCCTGTGTGCAGTCAGCGAGTTTGCTATCAGTAGTACGACTATTACGGGCAAGAAGGTAGATGGTAGCACGACTGCTATGACATGGACGATTAATGATGCAACAAATCCGACTAGCAGAACGAGGGCTAGTTAATGGCAGTTAAAGACCTAATTGGACCGGCGTTTGTTGGTTCAACTACCGTAAAGTACATTGTTACTCGTGGTCTATCAATAACGGCAGATTATGTGATACCCATCGTAGAGGTCAATACACTAATGGGTGATGTGACCGATGAGGTGTACAGGCAAGGTGTAGCCATTACTGGTTTCACCTTTGTGCTAATAGACAAGTTTACTGGTGCGGCTATTACCAGTGGCACTGTGACCTGTAAGGTTATCAAGGACGGTGGATCACAATCTACGAGCACTAACAGTGCGGCTCACGAGGGTAATGGTCAATGGTCAATAACACTAACGGCAACGGAGATGGATGCAGAGCAGGTCGGGTTAGCGATTACCCACTCCACTGCATTGCCGTTATACAAGACGTTTAGGACGGTGTGATGTTCCCAATAAAGCCTAAGAAATCAAGACCACGTAAACCATCGGCACGAGAGTTGTTTATAGAGCGTGCCAAGCGTGAGGGGCGTATAGAGGAGTATACCCGTAGATACAAGGAGAATAAGGCTGATCCTCGTTACACGTGGCGTGAGGCGGCTCAGAAGGCTATGGACGACATGGGGTTTATCTCCATTGAGCTAGAGCGAGAGATGCACGAACGGTTCATGCGGTTTGGTAATGCGGGGATACCGGAGCAGTTAGTTGCTGCTCAGGAACAGATACAACAGGGGGAACTGATAAACACGCTAGGTGAGTTTGACATTAACGAGTCGGAGTTACCAGTGGATATTGCCTTTGTGTTCCATAACTTACATAAGGCTATAGGAGAGCAGTCACAGTGGAAGGTTACACCGGGTGAGGCTCCCTCTCCTGGTGCATGGAACATGCTTATATGGGCATCGGAGAACCAGACTAAGTTCTTTGACAAGGTGCTTGGTGACAAGCTAAAGCAGGGAACTAAGGGGGAAGAGCAGGGGATGCGCGACACAGGAGAAAGTATTGAACAGATAGAGCAAATGCTCGGACAACTTTCGGAGGTGTCAAATGAAAAAGATGTATTACAAAATGGGGACGTTATTCTTCACAGTTAGCACAGTTTATGTCTGTGTTCTTATTTGGAAAAGTTATGTTTGGTGGCAGTGGTTACAGTCATTGCAGGGGATACTAGACATAGATAACAAGGGAATCATGCTTTGAGTCTATATGACCAAGTGCCAAAGACGCTTAAGGAGAACCTTGAGTATCGTATGGAATTGTTGAAATGGGCTGATACCCCAGAGCGACAACGTACTCTTTGGACTGCTTGTAAGCATGACATATTGTTTTTTATCAATGCGTTTTGCTGGTTATATGAACCTAGAAACAACCGACTGCGTGGCACATCTAGCAATGTGATCCCGTTTATAACCTATGGCTTTCAGGACGAGGCGTTCCTGACTATGCACGAGGGTTTAGGGGATGACGATATAGGGCTAGAGAAGTCTCGTGACCTTGGTGCTACGTGGATGTTTCTGACCTTGTTCTTTCATCACTGGATGTTTGACGACTTCTCTAGTTTCGGGATTATGTCCCGTACTGCTGATCTTGTGGATAAGCCGGGGAAGAAGGATACATTGATGTGGAAGCTGGACTTCTTGCTAAATGGTGACGGTGGTAAGGGTGGATTACCTAAGTGGATGCGTCCTAAGAACGTGTACCGCAGTAATATGCTGATGGAGAATCGGGATAATGGTGCTACGTTTGAGGGTGCCTCTACGACGGAAGATGCTTTCCGTGGTGGTCGTAAGAAGGCTATAGCGATAGATGAATACGCTGCTTTCCCTAATGGTGATGACTATAGAGCACTAGCGGCTACACAGCACGCTACAGACTGTAGGCTCTTTGTATCCACGCCTAAAGGTGCCTCTGGTGCTTACTACGACGTGATGCACACACCGAGTAACATGAAGAAGATTATCTTGGACTGGAAAGACCATCCTGACAGGGGTGTGGGCTTATATACCAGTAAAGACGGGGTACTGAAGATACTTGATGAGAAGTACCGTTTTCCTGCTTCATATAAGCATGTACTCGATGGGATAGTACGTAGCCCGTACTACGATCAGGAGTGTTCACGACCTGGTGCAACGCCACAGACTATCGCTCAGGAATTAGATAGGGACTACGGTGGATCGGAATATCAGATATTTGGGAAAGAGTTATACGAGTCTGGTAAGGAAAATATTCTTAATCCTTACCAAAAAGGTATACTTTTTTATGATGAAGAAACCCTAGAACCTGACTATAATGAAACAGAAGATGGGCCATTTGAAATCTGGTGCCATCGGGACTCTAGAGGGATTCCTGTTAATTCAGGGCAATACGTCATAGGCTGTGACATTAGTGCAGGTCTTGGTGGTGACTACACGAGTAACTCCGTAATGTTTGTTATGGATACAGTTACTGGGCAGCAGGTTGGCGAGTTTGCGACGAACACGGTGCGACCGGAAGCGTTTGCAGACATGTCTATTGCTGCGAGTAAATGGTTCAATAACGCCTATCTAATCTGGGAAATGAATGGACCACCAGGTGGTGCTTTCACGAAACAGATACTCGAACGTAAATATCCCTATATCTACTATCGAGAAATTGAGAACAAGTCATACCGCAAGAAGACTCGGAACCCTGGATGGTTCAGTACAGACAAGAACAAACTTGCTGTGCTCAGTCAGATGGCGGCGGCAATCAAGTCAGGTGAATACTGTGTACGCAGTAGTAAGCTGTTGAATGAGTGTCGTCAGTATGTTTACCGTAATGGTAAAGTTGTTCACTCCCGATCCGTTAGGACAATGGATGACAGTGCTAAGGGACAGGCACATGGTGACCGTGTAATAGCAGCAGCTATTGCGTGGCACGCTGGTAAGGATCGTCCGGCAGTAAGCATAGAGGATAGGGAAGACTATGAGGAAAACATTCCTTATGGTTGCATGGCGTGGAGATTCAAGGAACACGAGAGACGTAAAGCAGCCCTGAAAGATGGATGGTAAATGAACCCTAACAGCCAACTAGATCGTTCTCGTCTTCTCAAAGCAATAGAGAACTCCACACGAGTTCTTCGACCGTTTCGGGAAGTGCGTAAGAAATTAGTCAAGGACTTTGTGGGTTCTATGTATGGTGCTTCAGGTGATTCAGGTCGTCAAGACATCATCATGAACTTGATGTACCAGACGGCTGAAACGTATACGATGTCCTTAGCAGCAAACCGACCTCGTGTGTTAGTGACAGCCCAGCACACAGATGTAACATGGTTTGCTCATTCATTCCAATTGGGGATTAATAACTTAATCAAAGAGATTCGGCTAGAGGACACATTGCGTAAGGCAGTAATGGATTCATTCTTCTCGATGGGTATCGTGAAGGTATATACGGCTGACGCTGGCTTGGTTGAGCTTGAGGGTGAAGACGCATGGGTTGATCCAGGTAAACCATTTGCTGAAAACATTTCTCTTGATGACTTTGTGTACGACACAACTGCTTCTGAGTGGCGTAAGTCGTCGTTTGCATTAAACAAGTACCGTATCAGTAGAGAAAAAGTTCTCAATGATAGTGCTTACAACAAAAAGGTTGCAGAAGAATTAGAGATTGTAAGTCAGTATCCCGGTTGGAACTCTGACACAGGTGAAGTTCCGATTCGTGAGATGCTCAAGAGTGAGACTCAAGAAGCTGGCATTGAACCCATGATTGACTTAATGGATGTGTGGCTTCCTAAAGATAAGCTAGTGGTGACGTTACCAGTTGGTAAGAATACAGAGCCATTGCGTGTGGTCGAATGGGAAGGGCCGGAGAACGGACCATTCCATACACTGAGCCTTACGTGTGAAGTGCCTGATAACATCATGCCTGTGTCTCCTGCAATGAACTTAAAGCCATTGCATGATCTTATTAACGGTTTAATGCGTAAACAACGACGACAGGCACAGAGACAAAAAGACATTCCGTTTTACCAAGCTGGTCATCAAGACGATGCACGTCGTATTGAAAAGGCTAGTGATGGTGAATGGACACGTGTTGATAATCCTGACAGTGTGAACGTGATGAAGATGGGAGGCGTTGATCCTCAGAATCAAGCCTTTTCTCATTCCATGAAAGACACCTACGACCGCATGGCTGGCAACCTGCAAATGATGGCAGGACTTGGACCACAGGCAGACACACTAGGTCAGGACAAACTAATCCACGGTGCTGTATCCAAACGTGAAGCGAACATGCAATATCGTGTGGTCGATTTCACTAGCCGAATTTGCAGGGATTTGGGTTCATTATTGTGGCATGACCAAGTACTTGAAATACCTCAAGACTTTGAAACGTCTGGCATCAAGGTGCGGGCTGACTGGACTCCTGAAGTCCGAGAAGGTGATTTCATTGATTACAACTTCACGATTGAACCATTCTCGATGATGTACAAATCTCCCTCGGAGCGAATGCAAGGAATCTCAAACTTTGTCACACAGATTGCATTACCGATGGAAGGTATGATGCAGCAATATGGTGGGACGATTGATATACAAGAACTTGTGGAAATGTACTCTGAGTTGATGGATATGCCACGATTGAAACAGATCGTGAAGTTTGAAGAACCAAGGGATGACCGACCAGGACCTACGCCACAGCAGCCCGCTAAAGCAAGTCACACTGTACGGGAATCAATTCGTAGAAGTGTACCCACAGGTGGTACTGCTGAATCACGCAGTAATGTGATGCAACAGGTTCTGCAAGGTGGGCAACCAAATCAACAGCAGATGAACCAGATGGGTCGGGAGAAAGCAGTTGGGTAATCAATTTTTATGGAAAGATTCTGACGGTGTAAACCGTTGGCACGATCACAAACAACCTGCCAAGGAGTATCCGGCTGGTGTGGAAAAAGACAAGAGATGTGGCTCTAACGGCTGGGCTACAGGCCTTAAAAGCCTAGGTGCTGGAGTTCACTTCTCACAAGTTAAAGAGTTTCGTAAGGATGCGAAACAGCATGGGTTCACAGGAGTAGAGTTCTCTAATGATGGTGAATGCGTATTCACTAGTCGAGGGGAACGAGCACGTTACCTGAAACATCGAGGATTAGTCGATAGGGACGGGGGATATGGAGACTAGGCATGGCTGAAGAAATAAAAGAAATAGAACCGGATGAGGAGGTGACTTTATCTGAAGGGGACTTAGAGGTTATTGATTCCTTGGAGAATGACACAGAGTCGGAACCAGGGGTCAGTATTGAAGAATCAACTGATACTGCCGAAGTTGAAGCAGTGTCAGAAAAAGACAATAGTGTTGAAGATTCCACTGTTGATGACGGTCAGACGTTTAATCCTGACCTAACGTCTCGTGCCCAACAATATGGACTTAACCCGTCCGATTTTGGAACCGAGGAGTCACTGTCGTATGTAGTCAACCAATTTGACCAAGGGAATGCACAACTCTCCCAATGGAACAATTGGTATCAAGGCCAACAGCAACAGGGTGGCACCGAGGAACAACTACCTCAACAACCTCAGTTCTCCGTAGAACTGGGTGAGGATTATGATGACGGCTTAAAGGCTGCGATCAACGCAATGGCTGCAAACATGCAGGCGCATTACGATGGTCAATTAAATGTAGTCGCTCAAAGTATTCTCGACCAGCAACAATTTGTGAACTATGCCCAACAGCAACAGTCACAAGAATACGCTGCTGGTGAATTGGAGCAGTTCAACACTGCTATTACTAACTTATCGAATGAAGACTTGTTTGGTTCAAGTGCTTATCAGGACATGAAACCTGGATCACCTGAAGCTAAGAACATGGAATCTGTTTATGAGCAGATGACTGTTTTGGCTAATGGATACCGGAGTTCAGGTCGAGGAATGCCAGCAATGGATGACCTTGTTAAGCAGGCGTATCACTCAGTTTTTGCTGATGAAATTGGAAACCAAGACCGACAAAGCCGAAATGATCGACTGCGTTCTAACAGTAAACGTCGTTTAGGTGGGGGAGTCTCTCCTTCATCTGATGCACGACCTATCGACGACATCAATGATGCCGTTAATAGCAATGTGCTCAAAGACTTTTATGATAGTGCGATGCTCGAAAATGGAAGTAAGTAGGTCTGCTAAATAGGAGGGCATAAAATGCCTTTGTTACCAGATCAGCTAGACGATTTCACTACCTTGACACTTGATAACTTCAAGAAAAAGTCATGGGTGGATTTAAGTCTAGATAATCAACACCATTGCTTTGCATCTAAGTTTCTTAGCGGCAAGGCACGTACTCCCTACCAAGGTGGTGGCCACCTCAATTGGAAAGTGCAAACGACTAACACCGGAACTGCAAAGTTCTCGGAGTTATACAGCGTTGACGCTACAGCAGTCAAAGATTTAATGACGACTGCTAAAGTGCCATTTACCAAAGCGACCGTTAACTTCAGTTATGACGTGGACGAGCAGAGCTTCCAATCTGACCGTGAAACGATCATCCGAGAAATCGACATCCGTCGTCACTCGGCGTTCAACGATTACTTTGAATTGATGGAATCGGCTTTATGGTCGTCTCCTTCAAGTGACAGCGAAAGCCCACGTACTCCATTAGGTATTCCCTTCTGGATTCAGAAGTCAACAACGACTCCTGGTGGTGGCTTCACTGGCGGCGATCCTTCTGGACATTCTAGTGGTGCAGCTAACATTGCTGTCGCTGATGTCCCTAACTGGAAAAACTGGAGTGGTAATTACACATCTGTTTCTCGTGATGATCTCATTGCGAAGATGCGTAAAGCTATCGCTCATACTTACTTCCAAGCACCGAAGCAATTCGCTGAACTTGGTGGTGGTAAAGGTGACTCCGATTGGGCTTTCTACACCACTTATAGTGTCGTAGAAGACATGGAAAAATTGCTTGAATCTCGTAACGACAACCTTGGTGTTGATCTTGCGAAGTATGCAGGTAGTGTAGTCGTAAAGGGTAATCCAGTTATCTGGGTTCCTTATCTTGACAGTAATGACAGTTCTAACCCAATTTATGGTGTGAATCACAAAGTGCTTCAATATCACTATAAGAAGGGCAAGGACATGATGTGGCACCCACCGCAAAAAGCGGCTCGCCAACATACCACAAGAGAAGTCCATATGGATTCTTGGGGTCAGTTCATCTGTCTAAACCGCCGTCGTTTATTCGTACTTTACGTGGCCTAATTAGAAAGGATTTAGTATTATGAGTGATCTATTTACTAGACCGCAACTTAAAGCTGCGTCCCTTCGTCGGGGCCTCAGTCCGACTCTTTGGAACCAAGCACCACTGGCACAAATTGCCGTTGGTGGACTGGATCAAGGATTCGGTTTTATTGACGACTTTCTTTCGTTAAATGACGAAGGACCTTGGATTGTTAGCAATGCCACTTCCGGTACTGCCGTTTTAGCTGATGCTAAAGGTGGTGTACTTACTATGGATAGTGGTGCTGCGGCGGATAACCAAGGTGTGCAAATTCAGTATGGTGGTGCGACTGCCGCTGATTCGTTCCTTCCGAATGCCAACAGCAAAATCTATTTTGAAGCTCGCTTAAAGCTGACTACAATCGGCTCCGGCACTTTTGATTTCTTTGTTGGTCTTTCTGAAACAGACGTTTCTATTATTACTGGAAGTGCAAATACTTCTTCTGACTACATTGGTATTCAGTCCATCACTGCTGACATGTTAGCAATTGGTGTTACTGAAGACGATGGCTCCGCAACTGCTGGAGGCACTGTTCATACCTTTGTTGATGGGGATTATGTAAAGCTAGGTTTTCTTGTAGATGGTATTAGCTCCATCACTCCATTTGTGAATGGTGTGGCTCAAACCGCAATTACAACAAACATAGCTGTCACCAAACCTATGACACCATCGGTTGTTTGCCAGTCTGCTGGTACAACTCAAAGCGTTGGTTCAGTGGATTGGATTGCATGTTTCCAAGCAGAGAACATTGCCAACTAGGATTAGTCTCCTGTGCGAGGTCCCGGTGGGTCGGATTCGTCTGATCTGCCGGGGCTGACCACGGGTTTTCACAGGAGAGAGACATGGACGGGTTGACTAAAGAAATTGAAGAAGTAACGAAGAACAAACTAACGAAAGCACAGATTGAAAACCTAGAGAAAGCACATAGGTTATATCATGGAAGATTGACAGGACCACTACCATTTGCGGTACAAGTAGCCATCGCTGTACTCACACAAGAGGAACCGAAGGTCAAATCATTAAAGCCTGTAGTTTCAAGTCAGGCTAAACCAATTAACAATAAGAAATCTAAATGAGTTTTATAAGAGCCGAAGCCGTTACGGGGTTTACATTTGGACTTGTGAATAAGACCACGGGTGCTGCGCTAACTGGTGCAGCTTCTGGTATTGGTAAGTATATCACTAAGGACGGTGGCACTCAGGCTTCGATAGCGGGTTCTATCGCAGAGGAGGGTAATGGGCAGTATTCTGTCAACCTAACTGCTGCGGAGATGACAGCGGCTATTGTGGGTCTTTTGTTCACCCACTCAAGTGCAGTACCCGTACAGTTTACCATTCGCACTGTAGGTTCCCCAGCAGATACATCCACTGAGAGCACGTTAAGTGTGGATCGGGATGACTTACGTAAAGAAGTGGGTTGGTTTTGGTTAGGTGAGCGAACATCGGCTAATTGGTCAGCAGACGAGGGAACTCAACTAGATGATATTATCGCTTCAGGATTGAGGTCTTTTTATCATCCACCCCCTACACAGAACACACCACGTGGTCATAAGTGGTCATTTATGGAACCTACGACGACCAAGGTGTTAGTAGCAGGAACAGCCGATTATACCTTGTCGGCAAACTTTGGAGGTCTTATTGGGACGATGACGTATTCAGTGGATGATAACCGCTGGTTCCCAATTGAGATTACAGGCGAGCATCGTATCCGAACTTTGCGGCAAAGGGATTACTCTAGTCTTAGAAGTGATCCCAAACTAGCGGCTGTCAGGCCTATTAGCAGTAGCGGGTCCAATGGACAGCGATTTCAATTAATGTTGTACCCCTCTCCCGACAAGGCGTACACATTATCATATCGCTATCACGCGCTGCCTCAAAACCTGACAGCCGTAAATCCATATCCTCTTGGTGGTGAGGCACATGCGGAGACGATTCTCGAATCGTGTTTAGCTGTAGCCGAAGCTAGGATGGACGATAACGCAGGGATACATGCCGCTGCTTATCAACAGCGTTTAGCTGCTTCGATTGCTTACGATACTATTATGAACACACCAGAACATATGGGGTATAATGGTGATAGTTCAGATGGTAGCAGTTGGTCGGAGCAGACTAATAGGTATCTCAATGGTGATGTCGTTACGTATAACGGCGCATCTTTCACGGACACTAACCCGTAAATAGGAAAAACAATGCACACTACACCGCAAAATGCAATTGTGTCGAGTCTCACAGTCAGTGATGCCCATGCGACTTCGGACGCAATTGTGTTCAAAGGATTTACCAAGGGGGTCGTATTGGTTCCCAGTGGGTCTTCGATCACATCAATTAAATACTTTATTTCTAGCAGCGAGAATGGCACATACACGCAGCTTTATAACGCTGGTTCTGAAATATCAACAACCGTCGCAGCCTCACGAGTCTTTGCACTAGACAGTGCAATCGAGGGTGCTGCTTACTTAAAACTACAGGCCAACGCAGCCGGTACTGTAGATTTACACCTCATCTCTTCTTAAAAGGAATAGACATATGTCCGGACACAACGTCCTACAGGAAATCGCCAAAACAACCGAACTGGAAATTTTAGATCCAGGTGTAAGTGGCACAATTGCAGTTGACCGTAGCTTTGGTATTTGTAATGTAAATTCAACAAGCGTGACTGGTGGAGGAAGCCGAATCTTGGCAAGTCCAGTACGAACGGGTATTGTCATTACCGTAAACTTTCAATCCAAAGACACAAACAACCTTGAGATTACAGGTGCTAACAGTGACACCGCTGTGGATGGCAGTGGTGACCCTATTGCTACAAAGATTGGTTCAATAGATGGAACGCAAACGGTAAAGATGACTTGCGCACATGCAGGTGATACTGTTAGTTTTATCAGTACCAAACTTGGCGATGATCTGATTTGGAATGTACTTGCAAACAACGGTGGTGCTTTGAGCTAATGTCGAGATTACGGACAAGGTTTGATATGCCTTGGCCAAATCTTGGGCTTGTTGAAGCAACTGGGTTTGAAACTCAGCCAAAGGGGTCAACGGTGGAATGCCAGAATGTGCGGGCTTGGGAGCCTAGCACAGGGCGTTCTCGTGGTGGTCAGAGGGCTGGGTTGGCAAAGTATGTAAATGCACGTACAGCCGATGGTAAAGTTCAAGACATGGGCCAAGTAGTGGCGAGAGCAGTTCCTGCTGACCAAGATGAGGTCGGTGCAAGGACTGTAGTCTCGTATGCTGTAACCAATGGAACTGTGGCTAAATTCACGACAAGTGGGTTTACTACGGCGACCAACGGTAGCGGTGCGCTTTCGTCTAGTGTGCCCACTATCTTCTCTGCTGAACTCTTTGGTGTGATCTATTTTGCTGATGGTGCATCTGTTAAGCAATACACTGCTTCGACTAATACAGTTGCAAATTGGACAGCTAGTTCAGGTTCACTTCCAGTTGATTCAGGCAATGAGCCTCGGTTGATTGAGACATGGCGTGGTCGTATTGTTCAAAGCGGTATCAGTAGCGATCCTCACAACTGGTACATGAGTGCCGTTGGTGATGCTCGTAATTGGAACTACTCACCGACGACTTCAACATCTACGCAAGCTGTTGCTGGTAATAATGCGGATTGTGGCAAGAGTCCTGATATTGTGAATTGCATGGTTCCCTACTCTGATGACTTGCTTCTGATTTTTGGTGACCATTCAATTTGGCAACTCACGGGTGACCCGATGGAAGGCGGTCGCTTCGACCTCATCTCCGATACAATTGGCGCACCGTTTGGAAGACCGTTCTGTAAGAGTCCAGAGGGTATGATCTACTTCTTTGGTTCCCGTGGTGGAGTCTATCAACTTGTTCCGGGTCAGAAGCCTGTGAACATCTCTGAGAAGCAAATACCTGAACGGCTTAACGCTTACAATGCTGACACTACTTCTGTACGCATGGTATGGAGCGATGTCGAGCGTGGATTTTATGTGTTTTTAACCCCATTGGCTGGCGGTGCAACCACTAACTATTTCTACGATGTTCGTAATCAGAGTTGGTGGCCAGATAAGTTTGCTACTGCTGCTCACAACCCTGTGTCCGTTCACTTGTTTGATGGTGACCTAGCAGCGGATCGAACAGTGCTGCTCGGCGGGCAAGACGGTTATGTGAGGAAATTTGATTACACGACACCTGGCGTAAGTGATGATTCTGTAGCCATTGATTCATTTGTGTTCTTAGGTCCTATCCAGTTAAAGAACCGTCCTAAGCTAATGCTTACCGACATGAAGGCAGCAATGGCCACAGGGAGTAGTGACGTGGACTTCACAGTGTATTCGGCTGAGACAGCGGAACTAGCCGAAGGTGCGACATCGGCGGTTACAAAGTTCACGGGAGTGTGGTCAGCGGGAAGAAACAAGGCAGAACGGAGGCGTGCCGTAGGGCATGATATTTACGTAAAGATTAGAAACGATGATGCCTCTGAAGGTTGGGCTTACGAGTTTCTTGGCATCGAAGTAAACAGCTTCGATGGCCCCAGAGCAAGGCAATGGTGACTTATGGCAGGTGTAATTAAAGGAATGAATCGAGGCCCAAAGTTCCCGCCGAGGGCGAGAAGGGCTGGAGCAAAACTTGCTCTGACTGATCCCGATCAGATTCAGATCACGGGAAATATACAACTACAAATAGTCGTTAGCGACTACACAGATACAACAGATTTACCGGCCAGTCCAGTGAATGGGCAAATGGTTCTGCTCGTCGAAGGGGCTGAAGTTTCATATCGATTGTGCATTTTCCATGAAGGCGAATGGTACGAAGAAGTTTTAACACAGATGACGTAAGGAAAATATCATGGTGAGAATGGGTGAATGGGATTGGATGCGAGACCGCGGTTTGATGGGCGGCGGCGGTATGGGGAACGCTGGCTCTTGGAATTCCCCCGGAACTAAGCAGGGTCCTCAGACAATTCCACCTAAACCGGGAACGCCTCCGGGAACGCCTCCAACTGACCCTCCGGGAACGCCTCCGGGAACGCCTCCGGGAACACCACCAACAACTGGACCAACTGGGCAACCTCCTACTATAGGTGACCCGTTTCCCCCGACAGGTGGACCAACAGGAATGCCACCGACTACAGGCAATCCAAGAATGCCAACTACCGGAACACCATCGACACCACCAACCACGAGTGGAGGATTTGGTGTGCAACCGATTAATCCCGGCGGCATGGGTGCTATGCCCATGGGTGGATTCGGTGTTCAACCAATTTCTCAAGGATCGATGGGATCGATGGGAGCCATGGGCGGTATGGGTGGCGATGGCGGTATGGGCGGTACTGGTGGTACTGGCGGTACAGGTTTCGTTGGAGGAGGTGGCGGTCAGCGAACATTTGGCACAGGCCCAACGAGTAACACATGGAACATTGGTGGCAGCACTAGTACCAACGTCACCAAGGGCGATGAACTCGCACAAAAGATGCCCAAGAAGACTTTCAAGCCACCGAAAGTGGCAATGGGTCAGAAGATGATTGGTGACCCAAAGGCGGCAATGCAACAACTCTCAGCAATGAATCTAAATCCTTACATAAGGCGAGCCTAAGATGGCACTATCAGAAACCGGTAACAAGGCTGAACGACCCGCACCTGAACCGGGACCAACCAAATACCAGAAATCCCTCATTGAATGGTTGCGGGATACGTTTGCCGCTGCGCGAAAGTCAGGTAACGAAGCCAATGAAAAGCGTTATCAGAAGATTCTTAAACGCTACGACCGTTTGGAGAAAGATCAAAAGGATCGATGGGGTGGCATTGATAAACGTTTCGATAAATTGGTCAAGAACCTCGATACACGTTCTGACAAGATTAACGACCAGATCGCAGACATTGCTGACACCGCAATCGACGAAGTAACAGGTCGTGGTACAGAACGCATCGAGGATACGGCTAGTAAGTTCACCACTGGACGAAAAGGACTTCAAGCTCTTTCCGATAAAGCCACTCGCGATATTGAAGGCGTTGGTGAGGAAGCCCGTAAAGGTGTACGCGCTAGAGGCAAAGCCGATCTAGCCGACTTACGCAAGCAAGCTGAGGGTGTGGAAAAGCGTACCCGTGAAGATTACAAGGGTATTGAGAAGCGTGCTGGTGAGGGATACAAGGGTGTCGAAGATCGTGCTGGTAAACGATATG
>Ga0209349_1000116_pt1 | contig 43056 bp, 45 predicted proteins | sample ETNvirnome_2_130_FD_184067 | JGI IMG/M metagenome (GOLD analysis project Ga0209349, IMG submission 184067) | Marine viral communities from the Pacific Ocean - ETNP_2_130 (SPAdes) (version 2) | ecosystem: Environmental > Aquatic > Marine > Oceanic | place: Pacific Ocean | collected 2013-06-22
CACCTGTAGGTAGAGCCTTGTCAGCAACTACAATATTAGTAAATGCACCAGTTAAACAATAGGAGAGATAAATGAGTAAAATAATAATTTCATCAGGAATAACAGGCGAAACCAAAAGAGTAAAATACGTTTATGCAGACGATAAAACATTAACTGTTACATCTGAAGACATAACAGTAGGAGACCCACCAGAGTTAATAATTGGGGACTTACATAGTGGGAATTCTACTATAGTTGAAAGTGTTAGTAATGTTCCGGGAGATTACTATGGAGACAAGTATGACTATGATGGTGGTACTTGGACTAAAAGAGATGATTGGGACGATGATTGGGAAGGATAAAAAAAATAGTATAATAATAAAGACCCTTTATTAAAAAGGGATAAAGAATATAGGAGCAAAGAAAAATGGCAGATATTAATGTAGAAAATGATTTACAAATGGTTGCAGATAAAATAAAAACATTATCTGAAGACTTAGTAAAAATTGAGAATGCTAGAAATAATTTAATTACAAACATACAGAATTTAAATGGTGTAGTTATGTATCTAAGAGGTAAACAAGAACCCTCTGAAGATGTAGCAGAAAACATTGTGGGTTCAGAAAACACTGATATTGAAGTTGAGGGTGGGGAAAATATTCCACCAGAAGTTGTAGCACAAGCTAAAGAAGTAATCAAAAATAAACTAGGGGATGAAAAAGACTCCTAGGGGGTAATAAATGGCAACAACTGCAGGAGCAGTATTTGATAAAGTGTTCAATTGGGATGGTGTAGGAACATCGAGTGGTGACTATACTGACGTAACTCTGGAAGCACAATCTCCAGCGGGAACTTCATTTACCCTTTTGAATAGTAGTGCTCACTATATATATTTAGGACACGCCTCCAAGTTTGATATGGCTATTTTTGATGTAGATACTGCTGGAAGTTTGGGTGCCTTAACATGGGAATACCGCACTAGTTCTGATACTTGGGAGTCCTTTATTCCAGCTTCAGGTAGATATGAGTTAGACCCAGATGATAACGAGGGGGTACAATATGATTTTTCTAAAGACGGGGCAGAAATATTTCCTCCGAATATATTAAGTGATTGGGCAACATTAACAATAAATAGTGCTAATTTATATTGGGTTAGAGTTACTGCTGCTAGTGTTACTACGGCTCCCACAATAAAAAGAATACAAATGAGACCGTATTCAGCTTACTGTACGACTAAGGATGTTTATGAGATGATGCAACTTAAAAATGTTCTCAGTGGTACTGACTTTACTACTTCTACAGTTCCGAGTAAAGCAACTGTAGAACAATATATAATGGAAGCACAGTCTTATATAGATATGCAATCTAGAAAGTCTTGGAGACCCAACTATGTGTCTAATGAATACCAACAATTTAATTTAAATGGATTCCATTTGGATAAACCAGATGCCTATAAAATATTAGATTTACAAATATGGAATGGTGCTAACTGGGATTCAAAAAGACAAGGTAGAACAAAAGATTACTTCTTAGTCCCCGATACAAATATGGTGCAATTTTCAAGATACTTTCTACTACCCGCAAGATTTACTTCTTATAATGCTCCAGTTTGGAGATGGGGTGGTGGAGAATTTACCATGCCTGTGAAGGTAACCTATTTACATGGTAGAGATATTCAAACTGACGTAAGACAGGGTGGTATAGTAACAGACATAACAAAAAAACTGGCTGCCATGGACATTGCTAGAAGTGCTGATTTTGGGGGGCTGGTGGTAAGTGGTATGGATAGATTTGATATTGGTAGTAGAATTCAATCATGGCAAAGTGAAATTGAAACCAATTTAGATAGTATGCGTGCTTTTGAGGTGTTTTAATGCCTGAACCAATAGCAATAGATGACATAATGACTGACATAAATAGTCAGTGGAATGCAAGTAATGTAACCAAACCAACCCTAACTACAGTAAATGGTGCCAACCAACCCTTTAGATTTGATTTAAATGTTGGAGACCATTTGATAGGTAGAACAGGAAGTCCAGCTGTTCAAGAGATGCCTATAGGAAACAGAAAGTATGGGAACAGATTATATTCTATAGAAATAGAATTATATACATTGACCAGCAGGCAAAGATTATTTGATTTAATGAGGGAAGTTAGAAGAATTTCTCATGCTCGAATGCATTCTTTGACTAATTTTCAAAGGCAGCAATTTATGTCTTTCAATGAAGAAGTAGGTGAGCAAGCTAACATCTGGACGGGCACTTTAGAGATTCAATTAGAGAACAACGGAATTTTATTAGAAACTTAGTATAATAAATTATACTACATAAATTATGGAGTAATTTTAACATGGCAATATATCGAAGCGACCAAGCACAACTTACATTTGCGGCAGAAACTGCACAAGGGGGAGACCCCGAGATGATGGAGGGGACTTTAGCACGTACTCCTACAGCAACATTAGGAGCAGCCGCTGCAGCAGGTAGTAGAACTATAACCCTAAACGCAGAATTTAATGTTCTTAATACAGCAGCATCAGCAGCAGTGTTATGTTTCGGAGATACAACTGATGATGCTGCAGATACAGCTATCTCATTTGATAATGGTAGTACTGGTGACCCTGAATTATATATAGGGCAGGTTTTACAAGTAGGTAGTGAAAGCATGCAAGTTACTGCTATAGGTGGGACAAGTAACAGAGATGCAACTGTCGTTAGGGGATTTGAAGGTAGTACTGCTGCTGCTGACCATGTTGATAATGCCGCAGTCAAATCAAGATTTACTCCCGGAGATATAATTAGGATAGGGACTATTGCTGGTACAGCTGGAGATACAGTAGTACCTCATGAAGTACGTAGAGTTGAGAGTCAATCTGGGACAGCACTTGTTTTAGACAGGCCTCTAGCTTTTGCACATGCAAGTGGACAAACTGTACTATGTATTTCTGCTATTGGTGAAGTAGACTCTGCTCATGGTATTAGGAATGATAATGATAAATATATTACATTTATTCCGGGGGTTTACGAGACAGTAGATACACCGGACCCAGAGATGAGTATTGAAGGAAGAAGATTCCTTAGTACACAATCTAAAAGAAACTGGTCTGCAGCCTACCCCGGACAACAGTCATTAACTGGTTCAGTTAGTGGGATTACTTTATTAAATGGGTGGCCACTAAGATTCCCAATTGGAACTGTAACAACTGTTCCATCAACTGTCGTTACTGATACTATACTTTTATCCGCAGCTGCGAGTAAGGGGGATGTTTATGTTGCTTGTGACAATGGTAGTGGTGGTGCTGCTTCTACCTTAGCAGCCGGAGATTATATTCAAATAGTTGAAGCTGATGGTACTAATTCAGAAGTTAGACGAATATTAAAAGATACTAGTGATACTTTTAAATTAAATTACCCATTACATTTTGACCATGCAAATAATGCTGTAGTAAATGAGGTTACTCATAGTGCTAGTATATATTATGAACACACAATAACTGAAGCAACTAGTCTTGATACTGTATCATGGCATGTCCATATGAAAGATAGTTCTGAAACTACAACTAGGAACTTTGACAGAAGATATGTAGGAGGAATGATAGGTTCATCTACAATATCTGCTGAAGAAGGTGGAATGGTGGCTATGTCGTGGGATAGTGTAAATTTCCTTAACATGGTGCATAACCAACAAAACCAAAAAACTGTTGGTGGTACTGCTTTAGGAGATGATTATGTAGGTGCTAGCGTTGCCGCTAACCTACCTAGATTTGGGCTAATGCACGCTATTGACCATGATGACATAGGTATGCCAAGTCACAATGGAGCAGCTCTTAATGATGGTACTGGATATCCAACTACTTCTCCATATTATTTCTCAGAGGGAACTATAAAATTCTTTGGACAAGAGTTTGCTAGAATTAGAAGTTTTTCAATATCTATTTCAAATGGTGAAGAGGCAAGATATTATATTGGTAAACAAGGACGAAGAGCAAGAGGTCCTTATGAAATAAGAGAAGGTGCTAGGGAATATGGTATGTCTGCAACAGTTGCATTACCAGATGCAGATGTTACAGCAGCAGCAACAGCTGCTAATGCAGACCAAGGTGGGGCCTTAGAACTATTTAGACAATTACTATTAGAAGGTGATTATGGTGCCGGTGGTGGAAGTATATACAGAAGAGGTATGACAGCTACGCTGAAGTTTGAAAGAGGTACAAATGATTATATAATAATAGACATACCTACATCAACTACAGCTGGTTCCCCGACAGAGGGCACAGATAATACAAATCAATTAAATAAACAAGGTATTTTTATAAATAGTGCTGCACACGACATAACGGGTGACCAACAGCTAGAAGTAGATTTAGATATGTTGTTTAGGAGTTTAAAGATAACAATAAGAGACAATGTACCTGTATATCCATAAAAATAAATAAGTAAAGGAGATAAATATGGCACAGCAAAGCAAAGCGTTTGACCACACTAAGTATACGGTTGAACCAACAGTAGAAAGAAAGAAAGTGGTTATTGAACAGACTGGGGATGAATTTGAAGTTTCTGTAAAAACTCTATCATGGAGTCGCAGAAACCAACTTGTATCCCGATGTTTAACGGTAACTAACGATGGAAAATCTTCTTTTGATGGGGATAAGTATATTAGGGAATGTTTAAAGGAAATCATTGTAGAAGCTCCATGGGGAGCGACTACAGAAGCCTTTTTAGTTTCTATCGACGACAGACTAGGTACAGCATTGGAAAAAATTGTACCAAATGCTTTCGGAGATAAAGGGGGGCAAACACCTGATGAAATAAAAAAAGAGTCTTAGTTTTTCTAAAGGGGTTACCTGTTGATAAAAGTGAGCATATGGTTTTCAGTTATTGGCTTACTATTATGCAGTTATTAAAAACAGGTTTGTCTTGGGAAGCTATTACAAATTTCACAGATGAAGAACTTTATATGGTTATGGGAGTAGAAATGGCAATATCACAAAAACAAAATGAAGCTCAGGTACAAGCAAATGCTAGAAGCTTCAAAGGGCCCAAAGGAGGATTTTAAATGCTGAGTATTATAACTTTAGGTGGATTAGGTCTTACCACATCACTAATGGCGGGAGGTGCTTCATTAGCAATGGGAGGTGCAAACCTTGCTATGGGTGCCGCCGGACTTGGACTGGGTGCCGCTAATCTTGCTGGGAAAGGTGTTCTAGGGACTGTGAAACTTGCTAAAGATTCTATACAATCAATAGGTCTTGGAAGTGGTGGTTCTCAGGCTCGAAAGAGAATGATGGAACGGGGACTTATTGAAAGTGGTGTAAAGAGAACCAAACAACTTAAACAAATGGCAGGTAGGGCAGCAGGCATGCTTGGTGTTAACCTGAGTCTTGCATCTCTTTTAAAACAATCACAGATATTTACTGGTGTTTTTGGTACGGTATTCCAAATTTTAGGTGCTTTTATTGATGTTATGCTTATTCCACTTATGCCTACCATCAAATGGATGTTGAATGGACTGATAGATTTTCTTCCCCATATTCAAGCAAAAGCCGATTCATTTGACAAATATAATAAAATGATACAAAATTTTATTGTTACAACTTGGAATAATCTCAAAGCTTATTTTAGTGATATAATGGCGAAGTCAGACGGTTGGTGGGGAAGTGGTGGATTTTTCGCAACTTTAATTAAGGACATATTTTATGAACACATTAAGCCATGGTGGCATGACCACGCTTGGCCTGCCATAGAAGGCTTCCTCAGAATGATAGCAGAGAAAGCAGGGTGGTTAACAGCGGCGGATAATGAACTCTCCAGAATGGCAGCCGCCTTTGGACGTAAACAAACGGGTGCATATTTTAAAAGAGAATCTCTCCCCCAATTTGAGCCGGGTTCGGGGCAAAGGGACGAATTTGATGAACATGGAATCCCAGAAGGATATAAGGGTGGGCCGGGTGCAGCTGGACCCGGAATGTTCGACATTCCTACCCCACACGAATCATTTGAATCTATGGAAAGGAATATTGAAGCCGCCATGGGTAATATTTTAAAACAACCCGCCCAGTGGGCGAGCGAGATAAATCCCTTCAAATCGGACCTTCCAATAATACAGTCTGAAGCGGAAAAAAATTTAGAAGCACTGGAAAATGCGGTACAACGAGAGATGATGCACACGGCTACAAATCAAGCACTCAAAGACTATCTAGGACTAATGGGAACCACAGGAAGTATCTGGGGCATTGGTCAAGTGGTGCAATCAGGGAACGGAGTCACACCCCTTCCCCCTAAGAATCCTCCAATTACTGACTTCTCAGAAATGATTACACTAGGGGCTGTTGCGGGGGCAAGAAATCGGGCAGCTGCTGAGGCCGTAGTCAAGACGGTAAATGAAGTCTACAAGGAAAATGTTCGTGCTGAATATGCAGATGAACGAGCTGCGTATGAGGATGAGATATACTTTCAAGAAATGATGATGGGATTTGGAAGAGGCTAATCGTAAATCTTTCTAGTCTGGGTATAATATAATATATACCTTGGAGGAATTTAAATGGCAGATGAGCTATCAGTTTTATTAAGAGATAATACCCACGCTACCGCTACTGTTAGATTAGCATTAAAAGTTGACCAATTAGCATTATCTTTTTCAAGAACCCCTATACATATAGCATTACCTAGAAGTAATCCAGAAATATTTGATTTAGGTACAACTAGACCATCTATTACAATTTCAGGACTTGTAGATAATATTGGGCAGGACACAACCAACACAGATTCGACTACATTTAAAGGTATGCAGAAAATTTCACACACTATTTCTGGTAGTACCCAAACTTATTATGTCCCATATAAAAACTATTTAGAAGAAAGACTTGTTACATGGGTTACAGATGATTCACTCGATGTACAAATTGAAATTGGGGATGCTACCACACCTGAAAACACTGCTGGTGCCCTTTCCACGGGGGGTGGTATTTATAGGGTAGCTGTACAACAATTTCAATTTAACCAAACCCCCGGATTAGAAGATAGGTGGGCATTTAATATAGCCTTTGTTGCGAAATTTAGGGTGGGAGTAAGTTTCTAAATGGCTATATCAGTTGCTAATCCAACCAGTGTCGTAAAACGACCAATTATATCTTATTGGAATGGAACTAAATGGAAAGATTTTGTTTCCTTTCGGGGTACAACAGAAACTAAACTAACCGCTACGTTAAATGAAGCTTTAGATACTAGTGAAACAGATATAACAGTTTCATCCAGTGCCGAATTTTATACTGGTCAACTAATTAAATTTGGTTCTACCTCGGACGATAGTGTGGCTAATACCGAAGAATTGGAAGTGGTTTCTATAACAGATACTACAACTATTGTGGTTGCTGGTAGAGGAGGTTCTGGTCAGGCAGCAAGTAGTGGGGCATCAATTTATGTTGCTGTCAGTGACGTTATCAAATGGGAATTGGTAGATATTTTACATAGCCCTATGAGGATGAAAGTAACTTTAAATAACTCTTCTAGGGACCCTTTTTCTAATAGTGGCAGTAGTGCTAAAGGACCTCATTCTGAAAAACTCGGGTCTTTCTCTCCTATAAAAGTTCGGGATGGGGATACCCACCACATATATTTTTATGGGATAGCTTATGACTCAAACGATACTTATAAGGTTGGCTGGGGTCAAATATTAGAAATAACAGCATATGATTTTGTTCAAGAACTAAAAGATAATACGGGTAATGGGAATAGTTATTTATTGGATAATGATGTGGACTTATTTGATGCTGTTGTACCTCATGGCACGGGAGCCGATAATTTAAATATCAAACAGAGGCTGTGGCAAACAGCAGCTGACCCTCCTCAAGGGTACATAAAAAGTAGAAGTGGACTAATCAAATCTTTGGTTGCTGAGTACAGTCAAAATCTAACTACTCCCGGCGACGCTAATTCGGGAGATACAATAAGATTTACTGAATCCGTGGCTGCTCTGCCGAATGCTAATGTAGAGAATTTCTCATATCCTATAGGTACCCTGAGTTCCATTTTGTCACATATACAAAATGCGGCTGTGGCGGAGCCACATACTGCTGGGGACAGTACCGAAATAACACATGGTTATGATTATTATGTAGATGCTAACTGGGGAGGAGCTACGGGGGTGGATACCTCAGCAAATGGAACAAATGCTTCTTTAGCAACTCATAAACCTACAGCATTTTTTAATTATTTTAAGCGAGGAAACCGACCTTCTTCAACAGGTTCACCAGCAACTTATGGGCTAAGTGTTCATTATCCGTCTCCAGATTCTACTGCAGATGGGGATTTCTCTAAAACTACTATGAAAGTACCTATGACGTACTATGCTGTATCTAGACCCAAAAGTGAGGTTTTTACAGATGCTAATGTGACCTATGTAGAAAAAATGACCCACGAGTCTGAAATAGAAGGGGCGGCAATAAAAGAGACGATAACCTATCCAGATTCTGGTATCTTTGAACTTATTGCCATAAAATCTGCGGCAAATTTTGATGATTTTGTAGATTTATTAGAAGCCTCTAATAAAAATTTAGAAGCAGGTGTCCCCGGTATAGAAAGTGCAGAATACTTAAAAGTTAAAATAGGGTTATTAAATGATGGTGATGGTATAAATGCTTCAGACACAGCAGTTGTAGTGGATACCCCAGATGTTTCAGGTTTTTATGTGGGGCAATTTATTGAAATAGGGACCGAGGTAATGAAAGTGACTGCAATTAACACGGGTACTAATACCCTTACTGTTACTAGAGGTGAAACACACCCATCCTCTCAAACATTACATTCAAGTGGTGACTATTATGAAGCAGTAACACCCGATGCAGACTCACATTCTAACAATGCAGAAATTTACGCCTTAGATGTAGCGAGATTACAATGGACTTCACTCCAAGGAGGTACTGCTACAGTAGCTTCAGATGCAACAGCCTATATATTAATCTCCGATGCTGACGAAAGAATAAGTGAAAACTCAACTTACTGGTCGGATGGTACAACTTTTAAAGGTCAGACATCTTCTAGTGCGTCTTTTCAAATTAAGTCAAGACCAAGAAGTACTTATGCGGTAAGAAGAAGTTTATCTATGTCTCAAGGATATATAAAAGACTCGAATGCTGTAAGAAAAATCGTTTTTAGTAAATTAGAAAGAAAAACCGAAGATATTGTAAGGGCAAGAATTCAAACCTATGAAAGACCCTTTTTTTATTTTGATGATAGTCCAGCTAGTATAGATGCTACATCAGGGTCACAACAAACAATTAATTTATCTGCTAGTGTGAATCCACAAGCTTATGGTGTAACAGCGGGTATGTTAGTTGTGAAACTAGATGCAAATAATGCAGCTACAAACGTATATGGTTATGTAACCCAGACAACCGCTGCTACTGTTATAGTCACTTGGTCTTATGGAACTGTTTCAGCGAGTGATACATTAAGATATTATGTTCCCGTTAGGGCAGGCGATTATATACATGTAAGAAATGATTTAGTTAATTTAGACCAAACGATGTTAGTTACTAAACTTGACCATAAAGATGAGGGGGGCGTTTTAGTCACCCGATTGGATACTGTAGGCGTAGCAGCATCCCAAAAAGTGGGGGGTGGGGCTAAACGTCGGGCTCCTGTAGACATGGCGGACAGGATTCTTGAAGAAGAACAAGCAGCAGACCAGAGACAAAGAGATGCTATGGCCCTTAGCAAGCAGACAATAACTATAGATAGCACCTTTTCAGCATCTAATGAATCTACAGTAGCTTGGACAGCTGGGACCATCTATATAGGTACTAAAAAATATTCTATTGCAGCCGGTAATACGGGTACAATGTCTACCCAAGTTAGCCCCTATATTCTATATTATGAAATAGGGAACTCGACTTTTCAAATAAAAACCCTTTCTGCTTATGAGACGGTTTCAAAATATAGTCCTTTTCATGTAAGACTGGGGACAACTGAATATGATATTCCTTCTGCAAGTTGGAGATTGGCAAATAATGTACAAGGTGCTAATGCAACAAAAATTAAAGCTGAATCTTTATTAAAAGGTCAATCTCTTCCTGCCTCATTATTACAAAAGGGAAACCAACAATCATCATCAAATTTAAGTTTTGAACCTACTGGCACTTCTGGTGAATATAATAAGATAAAATTTGGACAAAAGGGTTCTATAGGTAGTGATGCTACAATTTCATACGCAGATAATACAACTGAAACGGTTGTCCATAGTGCCACAGCTACAGCTAGTTTGGGGAATAGTTCTACGGTTTCTGGGGGTAAGGTTACTCTAGCTGCTGGAGTTAACTATATATATAAAGAGGTTGGAAAACCTGAACTTACTACAATGAGAGTAGCAAATGATTCTACTTCTGAACAAACTTTTGAAGTAACTTCTACTTCTAATATGTATGTTGGACAAATGTTACAAATTTCGGAAGAGAATTTAACTGTTGCTAGTATTACAGATGGGGACACTGTTGAATTAAATAGGGGACAAAATAGTACTTCAGCACAAACGCAAGCTTTAAATAATGCTGCAGGTAACCCTGTAAAAATATATGCCGTAAATTCTGAAAACAAAACCCTAAAAATATCCTCAACTTATTCGGACGTATATCAAGATGACCGAATGTTGTTAGCTACAGTTATAGTTCCAAGTTCAGATGATGGTTCGGATTCCCCATCTATCTTTCCATTTACAGGTAATGAAGCAACCATCTCGTCGGAATCTATTGCGGGTGGAGGTGTTAAAGCAGGTAATATACAAGCTAATTCGGTTACAGCAGCTAAACTTGAAGCTAACTTAGTATTGGCTAGCAATATCAAAACTAGTGCTACAGTTAATGATGGTAGTGGCACAGACCAAGCAGGGTTGCTTATAAATAATTCAGGAATCTATGGTTATGATGCTGGAGGAACTGCACAAGTTAGTATATCAGCTACGACTGGAAGAGTTGTAGGGGGAGGCGGGTCGGTTGATATAAGTTCTGAGGGAGTTCGGATTATAGATGATACTGACGATATAACAACAACTTCTTATCTAACCTTTGGGGGCTCAAATAAAAGTACTGCATCTGGAACAACACTTGCTGAAGCTTTAGATACAAGCGAAGATGAGATTGATGTGGCGGATGGTAGTGTATTTAGGGTGGGTCATATAATTCTGATTGATAGTGAACAAATGCTTATCTTATCTATTGCTTCCAACACCCTTACAGTTACTCGTGAATATGCCAGTACAAGTGCAGCTACTCACACCAGTTCTACAGCTATAAGTATTATGGGACAAGTTACATCATATATGACAGTTTGGGATGGGGGTTCAGGAGCCACTCCGAATATGTACTTCTTAACAACTACACAGGAAGCAGGTAGTGGTTCAGGCTATAACACAAGCTATGCCCACCAATTAGTTATAGGTCCGGGTGAGGCAAACAAAACCATGTTTGTGGTACCTTCGTATACTGTAGACCTTGGGAATGATGGTGTGGTTTTAGGTAGTTCAACGCACGAATTTTGGGCTGTTTATTCAGCCTTACTTTTGGGTCAAGCTGGTTCAGCGGCAAATCCTTCCTTCTCTTTTAATGGAGATTTAGATACTGGGATGTATCGGTCGGCTGCTAACTATTTAGCTTTTGCTACAGGAGGTGCTCTTAGAGGTAGATTTTATAGTGGTGGGCTTGTATTAGATACCATGGGGACTACTTCAGGCACAGATGTGATTGTTGATGGTTCTAACGTAGTACAGAAGAAGTCATCATCTAAAAGATATAAAAGAAATATAGTTGATATAGCATTAGATTCAAACAAAGTATATGACTTAAGACCTGTAGACTTTGAGTGGAATGAAAAATCTGCTACAGATGGCAAAAAAGACATCGGATTGATAGCAGAAGAAGTAGCAGAAATCCTTCCTCAGATAGTAAATTATAATAACGACAAGACACCAGAAAGCGTTTCTTATGATAAACTATCAGTAATATTATTAATGGAAATTAAAAAACTAAAAGAAGAAATAGAAAAACTAAAGGAGAACAAATAATGCCAGATATAACAGTATCTTTTACAGATGCCCAATGGACCAGAATGCAGGCTGCTGTTGGAAACATTTTAGGTGTGGGGTCACAAGCAAGTGATTTAACTACAGATGTTTTAGAAACTCGATGGAAAAACGATATAATTTCCTCAGTAAAAAGCTATGAGCAAGAGCACGCAAGTCTCTCAGACTTCTAAAATCATACAGCATAGATATAATAATCCACATGATACACTTCAGCAGATAGGTGATACCTTTGATGTGTCTCGGCAGTATATCCATAAAGTATTGAAACAAAATAACATTCCTACTATTCGAGCGAAGAAGATGAAGAATGTTAGGCACTGTAAAATATGTAGTGAAATTAGTACAAAACTAGTACATGATGGTTCTTGTCATTTCCAATATTACAACATCAAAGTTAACTGTGTTTATTGTCGTATACCTTTTTATAGAAAACGAAGTCAGATAATACAAAAGTATAATAGGGGGTACAATAATATATATTGTTCTAATAGGTGTTATTACAGAGGCAAAAGGAATGCCCCAAACACATAAAATGTGCTAGAATATAAGTACTGTAATAATTAATCCTATCGGATTTATAAACTAATAGATAAGACTTTGGAAATTGACGATAATTTAATATTACAGTGGGAACCTAAAATACAGAAAATGGTTTCAACTTCTTTTATTATAGGGCTTGATAAAGAAGATTTAGCCCAAGAATTAAGAATTGCCTTAGTAAAGGCAGCAAAATCTTATGATGAAAGTCGGGGAGTTGTGTTTCATACATATTTACATACATCTTTAGTAAATACTATTAGAACACTAATAAGTAAGGCTCAACGCATACCCCTACAACGAAGTATGGATATGAATTATGAATGGTCTCAAGACCATTTCTACATGATGCCCCATGCAATAGCTCGGGCTTTAATTTCCCCCGACACCTATGCAGAGGAGATGGAAGCTAATCTCTGGGTGGAATCACAAGGATTAGACCATAAAGAGAAGTTATTTTTACAGCTTAAATTAGAAGGTCTAACGATGGAAGAGATTACTGAAGATTTAGGGGAATCTGCATACAAGGTTAGACAGTCTCTCCGTGAAAAGTTTAAAGTAGAATCAAATGAAATTGATAGTTCTGGATAAACTAAATTCTAAAGATTTATATACTCTATTTGGGTCTTTGTATAAAGAAAGGCATTCGGTTGATTATAAGGGGGTAGGGTTTATTGGTAACGAGATGCACAAATTAAAAAACAGTATTGAAGAATTTGGGTCTGCACACGTAGCTTGTGCTATACTTAATTGTATAAACAGGAATGATAGAACAGTATCTGTGCCTTATTTTACAGCAGGAATTCGTTATTATATGGTCCCAGATAATCCAGAAGTCTATTGGGCAATAAAACGATATGGTACATCTAAAATGAAAAAATTATGGCGTGAATATATGTTTTTAGACTCTGTATGGTTACCAACATCAACAAAACGAAAACGACTTAGAGAAGTTATTAAAGAATTAAGGGAGTGGGCTTATGCCAAGACGGGTAAGACGACGAGGAAGACTAATACAAAAACCGAAAAACAACCTGAGTGAAGCAACCTTTCGGGTTATCGCTTCTAGTACAAATGGAGACGTTTGGACAGAGGGCGAGTATATGAGTTTTGCTGCTGCTAAACAGGCAGTTGACAGCTATAATACCCCTACAGTAGACTATTTAGTATATTCGGATAAAAATAGAGTCTTATATACGAAAAAAGGAGCGTAAATGTCTAATTTTGAATACATCGAATCAGCACTAGTTTTCGGACTAGACAATAAAACTAACTTACGTTCCTTCAAATATGTCGAAAAAGATTTTGCTAGACATGGGGATGCCTATAAATTTGTATTACATCATTTTGACAAATACGGAGAGTTTGCTTCTCCGGAAGTATTAGTAGAAAATTTTCCTACGTTGGATAAAACAGCACAATCAGTTAATTTTGAATATGCTGTAGAAATTTTTAAGGACCAAGTGTTACAAAGAGCAGTTGTATCAACAGTTCAAAATCAACGAGAAATGGTCAAAGAAAATCCTAAAAAAGCTTTGGCTAATTTAATGGTTGGGCTTACAGATATAGAAATCGTGTATGATGAAGACGTTCAACCATATGATAGTGGTAATTTAGTTCGACTAGAGGAGTGGAAACAAAGAACTAAGAAACGCCAAATGGGAGACGGACTAATGGGAGTACCTACTAGTTTCAAGTCAATTAATTCTAGTGGTGTTGGGTGGATGCCCGGTGAATTGATTGCTATGTTTGCTAGACCCACTATTGGTAAAACTTGGATGTGTGTACATGCGGCGGCTACAGCAGTAAATCATGGTATTAGAACCTTGTTAGTCTCTACCGAGATGCCAAGCGTGGCTATTAATATGAGGCTGGATGTAGTTTTAGCTAAGATGAAAGGTTATAATCTATCACATAGAGCTTTACGACACGGAGAATCTATGGACGAACAGGAATATAGTAAGTTTCTTGAAGAATCGAATGCACAATCACTGTTGATATGTGACCATATTTCTGGGCAGATGGGTATTTCAATTGAAGCTATAGCCGGATTGGTCAGGAAGCACAATCCTGAATTTGTAGTTATTGATGGGGTGTATCTTATTTCCACAGCGGATTCTAAAAAAGCAGCTTGGGAGCAATCCCACGCATTATTTTATGGATTCAAGAACTTGGCAACTTCAACAAATACTCCCATAATGGTGTCTACACAGGCAACACGGGATGCATCCAATATGTTCACCCCACCGAGGGCAGACCAAGTGGCTTTTGGAGATGCCTTAATAAGGGCTGCGGACGTAGCACTAGCTATGTGTGCTTTAGAAAACGAAGATGATAAGAGATTAGTACAGTTTCAAAAATATCGGGATGGTGAATTAGCCAAAGACCTAACGATAATGCAGTGGGCTGTAAATAATGGAAATATAGAAGAGTTACCCGATTATGAATGGGAAGACTTTTAAGTAACAGGAGGTTATTATGGGAATATTAAATTGGTTCACAAGCAGTAATGGTGATGACGACAGTCATATTATTGTAAAATCTGCAAGAAGTAAGGGATATGGTAGACCAATTATTGATATCACAGTAGGCGATATAAGAAAAGGTATCGTGACAGATGAAAACGGATATCGTAATGAAGTAGTCTTATTCTTACGGAAAAATAAAAAGGACAGATAATGATAGATTGGTACTCCGTACTCACTAAATATGGAATTACGGTACCAAATCAAGAACAATTTATAATTCATTGCCCCTTTCACGAGGATAGGAGAGAGTCCTGTTCAATAAATTTAGAGAAAGGGGTATGGATTTGTTTTGCTGGGTGTGGACAAGGTAATTTAAAATACTTTATTTGGAAGCTATCAGGTAAATCTTGGGATGAAATAAACGCAGAATTTGAATCTACTACATGGGAACTAGATTTTTCTCTATTTGATAGTATAGATTCTGAAAGTACCTCTACTGAACCTTATAAAGAACCTGAAATCCTTTTAGATATTCCCTCAAATCATTGGATATACAGGAGAGGATTTACTAAAGAAACCACCATGAAGTGGGGGTGCAAGGTAAATGAGTTTTCCGACTTTATGATTCCTGTAGAAAACCAAAAATTTGAAATGCTGGGGTGGGTTGCCCGTAGGAAACAAGCTATTCCAAAATATTTATTTTCAAAGGGTTTTGCTAAATCCCAAAGTTTATTTGGAATCAACCAATTATTTGATACTAAAGTTTTATACGTTGTTGAAGGAGCTTTAGATTGTATGTGGCTAAATCAATTCGGTTATTCAAGCGTAGCAGTCTTAGGTGCTCGTGTATCAAAAATACAATTAGATTTAATAAGTTCTTTACATCCGCAAGAGGTAGTATTAGCTTTGGACAATGATGATGCAGGTAAGAAAGGTACACATAAAGCTACACTTGACATGGAGGGTAGATTCCTTATATCATATTTAGTATTACCCAAAAATTATAAAGACGTTCAAGAAATTAGTAATATTGATACTTTACATAAGGTAATGAAAAATAAAACAATTTTTTAATAGGAGACGTAAATGAGTGGAATAGCAAGAATTACCAAGGGGAGAGAAGAGGCTAGAAGACCTCTACCTGAGAGAGCCCCCGGCAGAGAGGTTTGGCTAAAAGATGGAGACCAACTCTTTCTAACCTCTGTTGCTACCGGAGCAGAAAACGATATATTTCTAGATGAAATATATTTATTTACTTTTCGAGTAGGTAATAGATGGACTAATCTAATAAAAGATGAGAAGGTAGATACAAGTGGTGTACCTGAAGATACAAGAGCCTCACATAAATTTGCTTTTTGGGCATATATTCATGAGATTATACATACTGAAAAAAGAAATGATGAGTGGATTGAGATTGAAGGACCTGCAGGAAAAAAGGTTTATAAAGAAGAGGTTAATGATTTCAGGATTGTTTCACTAGGATTTGGTAGAAGTGATTATGTTTGGAATCAGTTAGTAGATGTTTATAGTGATTGGGGTGCTTTGAATAAAGGTGTTCTAAGAATAAAAAGAACAGGTCAGGGTGCTTATGATACCTCTTATTCTATTACTGCAACACCTAAGACAGATGAAATGCCTGCTGACAAAGAGAAGGAAACATCAGAATTACCTCTAATTAAAGATTATTACCTCGAAAGATATGGTAATACAGACATCGTTGATATAGCTACCTCAACAGCTGATGACGATGATGAATTATTTTAATTGAGGCTGTGTCGGTTGTAACAAATCGCACTTTTGAAGACAGTCTCAAGCAGCTACAGGCGGTGTTAGAGGTAGTGCCGACTCTTGTAGTTGATGTCGAAACAAATGGGTTAGATGCCTACAGAGCCAACCAAATATGTGGCATTGGTGTTGGTGAACCTAATATCAATGGACTCACACAGTACTACCCATTTAGACATCATCTTGGAGAGAATCTTTCAAATGAAGCACTTCCAAGGCTTGTAGAACTTTTAAACCAATCCGTTCAATCTTATATAGGATATAACTTAAAGTTTGACCTACATTTTCTAGAAAAAGAAGGATTAGATATTCTTAACAAGGAACTTATAGATGTAATTGTCATGGTTCGTCTAATTGAACACTCTGAAATAAAAGAATTAGGTTTAACACCAACAGGCAAACGAGCGTATGGTGAAGCTGCTGTTCAATACGATATAGATACAAAAAAATTTCTTAGGTCGAATAAATGGAATAAAGACTTTTCCATGGCCCCACCAGAATTTCTGGGTAAATATTGTATTCAAGATGTAATTCTAACGGCAAGAATTTATATTGATTATTTAAAAAAAATCACTAAAACCAATCAAACTAAAGTTTTTGAATTAGAAAAGAAATTAACCAAGGTTTTATATAAAATGGAGGGGTTGGGGATACTGGTAGACAAAGCTTATGCTGTAGAAGCTAAACAGTCGTTAGAGAGAAGATTAGCTGAGGTTAAACAGGAAATTCTATCTTTATGTGGCAAACAGGAGGATGAATTCAACATATCCAGTCCAAAGCAGATAGGCGAAGTCTTTAATGGGATGGGCGTTGTGTCTCCTGTTAAGACCGGGAAAGGTAATGAGTCATGGAATGAAGCAGCATTAATCAATATCAATCATAGAATGGCTGGATTGATTAGACAATATAGAACGCTAGGAAAATTAGTCTCAACTTATTTAGAGCCTTATTTAGAAATTGATATTATGCATACTTCGTTCTGTAACTGGGGAACCACCACAGGTAGACTATCAAGTAGAGACCCAAACCTACAAAATATTCCTAGAAACCATTTTAAATTAGGGGAAAGAGATTTAACTGACCAAGATAAAATAAATATTCAGGATAGTGTTTCGGCTATGGTGGCACAAAAAGGGATTACTATGACTACTGAACTGTCTGATGATGTATTATCTACATGGTCTTTCATTGGGGACGAGTATTATGACAGTTCGGATAAAACCCAAGTGGCTATACGTCGATTGTTTATTCCAAGACCTAACCATACTTTGGTAGGGTTTGATTATCAGCAAATGGAAGTTAGGGTATTTATGTCCTACTTTAGAAATGAAACAATAGAGGCAATTTTAAACAAAGATGATGTAGATTTTCATAGTGAAGCTGCAAAATTAGCCTTCAAAGTGGACGAAACCTCCCCAAGATTTAAAGAATTTAGACAGTATGCCAAAGCTATTACCTTTGGAACTATTTATGGGATTGGAAATAAAAAATTGGCTCAACAACTTGGAACAACTCCAAAAGAAGCAGGTAAGTTTAAGAAGCAATACTTTGAAGGTATGAAAGGCTCTAAGGATTTTTTTGATAAAGTTGTACAAAAAGTAGAATTACAAGGAATGGTTAAAAATAGGTATGGTAGACAGTATAAAATAAACCCTCAATTTGCGTATAAGGGAGTAAATTATCTCGTACAAGGAACGAGTGCTGATATTTTGAGTGAGAGAATGTTAGTTATAGACGATTATTTGTCGGATAAGAAAAGCAAGCTGTTATTACAAGTGCATGATGAACTAATATGTGAAGTACATGACTCAGAGTTTAATACTATTCCATATAAAATACAAAGTTTATTAGAAGAAAACAGTTTAAATGTGCCTTTAAAGGTAGATATGGAAGTGTGTTCTCCATCGTGGGCGACTAAAAAAGCTTTCAAACCTGTAACCTTTGAAGATTTAATAGACTGGGATTGATAATGAGTGTGAAATAAGTTAGAATATATATATGTAGAGATGTCATAAAGGCTCTTATACATGGTTTTTATGACCTCTCTGCTCTTGATAAGGAAAACTAATGGGAAACTACAACGAAGACAAAATAATAAAAGAAATCACTGAGTATGTGGAACACACATATGCTGAACATTATAGCGAGGGTGATAGACAAACATTAGACTTCATAGATGCCTGTGGTGACGCTACAGCATTCTGCAGGAGCAACATTCTCAAGTACGCTTCCCGATATGATAGAAAAGGAACACCACGAAAAGATATACTAAAAATAATACACTATGCAATGTTGTTATTGCATTTTAGTGATAAGGAGAATAAGAATGAGTAGCGTTGAAAGACCAAATGAATATCAGATGACCTTTGGGGACCTTTATTACAATAGTGAACATGAGATGCTTTTAGGAGAAAAAGTAATTAAAGATTTTATACGAGGGTTTCAACATGCAATAGTAGTAAAAGAAAAACACTTAGATTCAAATGAATGGGACGACTTAAAGGACCCCCTTTCAATAGAATGGATGGAAATAGGGCAAAAGGAGCATGACAAAGGGACTTTTAATTGTGGTCCGTATCTACAGGGTTATTCATTTGGAGAGGTTATACTAGATAACAAAATATCAAAAGCTGATTATGATGATTATATTGCCCAATATGAAAGCTATAAAGAAGGTTTTTGGAATAATAGACCTGACATTGATAAATTATTAGGCGATAAGGAGAATAACCAATGAAAAGAATACCTTTTACAAAGGAAATGATAGCAAGGGCTAGGGCCAGAGCTAAAGAGATGGGCTCCATAAAAAACTCTATAACAAAAGGTGGAGGAAATGTTGCAGGCTTTTTAGGAGAAGAAGCTTTTTGTGCTTATACTGGAGCTTCTGCCATAGGAAGTAAAGACCATGATGTAGTCTTAAATAACGAAAGAATTGAAGTGAAAACTAAAAGAAGGACGGTGGCTCCCGAACCAAATTATGATGTTTCAGTAGCAACCACTAGTACCCACCAGAATCCCGACAAATATGCCTTTATAAGTTTAGAGTTTGGTGAGACTATAACAAAACGAAATGGTCAGAAGGCTTATAAAGACCTAAAAAATGTATGGTATGTGGGAAGTAAAGACGCAGAAGAGTATTTTAAAGAGGCTGCTAAATGGGATAAAGGGGATGTAGATAAATCTAATGATTTTACTACATTACAAGATATGTATAATTTACCTATTTCAGAGTTAGAGGAGCTAGATACCCCTAAACCTGAAGTAGATGAGTCTAAAGTGTATAACTTTGAGGACTCAAATGTTATTGGGGCAAAAGGGGAGGAATTGATTATACCCCTCCTTCAAAATAAATATCCAGATAAAGCTATAAAGGATGTTAGAGATATAGGCAAATATCGAAAGAAAGACATTGATTTTCTTCTTATGAACTCAGATAATACTGTGTACAAAAGCATCGAATTGAAAACAGATACTTATTATGATGGTGAAAAAATAAGCTGGCTGGAAGCTAAGGAGAGAAAGATTCAAGCAAGCCAAAATCTGATGGTTGAAACTATTAGCCATGTTTTATATAGAACACCGGGATGTTTAGTAAAAACTGAGGCAGACCAAATTTATTACTATTATATCAACCAAGACAAAATTTACGTTTTAGACCGTGAACCTTTTCAAAAGTGGTTCAAACAAGAGCTTCCTAAACACAAAGCAAGAACTCCGGCAACCCTTAATAAGGACAAGTCACGATATACGTATCTAACAACAGAAGGCGGTTCAAAGGTGAGAAGAAAACTTAAAAACAGTGATAACACTTGGTGGCGAAAACCGGTGTTAAACGAAAATAAATTAACAATAAATTATGCAGTTCCAAAAAAAGATATAGAAGGACAACCCTTTTTATTAGAAACAATTAAATTAGAGGAGAAAAAAGATGCCAAAAGTTAGTGCACATTTAGGGTTTACGTTTAGAGTAGGTCCATTAGAACAAAACCAATATGGTCGAGTAGACTTATCTGTAGACCAGATAGATACAGATTTACCTCTAGAACCACAGCTAGAAGAATCAAAAAAAGTGGCTGATGTTATATGGGAATTTATCAAAGGAAAGGTAGACACTCAAATCGAGGATATGTTAGATGACTCTAAGTAATCCTTCTGAACCTGCCCGTGTATCTGTTTTAGAAGCTGTCTTAGCTGAAAGAGAGAGACAGGATAACATATGGGGAGCTCAGAACCACGATGATGCGTGGTGGAATATTATTACTGTCGAAAGAAATGGTGATATTGCTAGAGAAATATATGGACAAAATGAGACCAAATTATTTATAGAAATAGTTCAGACTTGTGCTACTTACTTAGCGTGGGCTGAAGCAGTGCGTAGGAGGAATAAGAATGGATAAAACAGCAGAAGATGCTATAGAAAAACTATTAAAAAATAAGACTTTGAGTTTTCAAAAGGGAGATAGTGATACATTTGTCAATAATAGAATTCCTTTTAACATTCCTTCGTTAGATAAACTTACTGGTGGTGGAATACCTTTCAAGAAAATGACCCTTATATATGGACCAACCAATGTGGGTAAATCTTATTTAGCTTCACAGATAGTGGTAAATGCTCAAAAGATGGGGGGTTCTGCCGTATGGGTAGATACAGAGCTATCTTATGATAAAGATTGGATGACTACTTGTGGGATAGATGACCAGAAGATATTGGTCTCTCAACCTACTACTGGAGAAGAAGCCATGGCCCACATACGAGAAGCAATGGCTACGGGTATAGAGGTCATAGTCTTAGACAGTATTGCAGGGTTAATTCCAGCTGCTATTTCAGATGAAGTTGCTAAGGGGGATTTTGCTTATAGTCCTATGGCATGGCAGGCTAGATTTGTAAATAGTTCTTTCCCCAAACTTTTCCCATACCTACAAAATGGTTCTGCTTTTGTTGCGATAAATCAAGTACGAGCTAGTATGGGGCCAGTAGCATTAGATAATATGCCCGCAGGTCAAGGGCAAGTTTTCTTCTCTCATTCTATTCTTCAAGTACAAAGAAAGGGCTGGATAACTGAGGGAGATAAAAAGGTGGGGTTTGACATGAATGTTAGGTTACGTAAATCTAAGACCGGGGGAGAGAATTGGGATTCCGCCATCGTACCATTTAGAGTGGGGGGTGGTATTGATGTTCTTGAAAGTTATATACGTGATGCAATCAATCAGAAGATTATAACTCAAGCTGGACCTTGGTATACCTATGGGGATATTAAAGCCATGGGATTGGGTGGTATAAAGGCCAAGTTTATAGAAGACAAAAAATTGTTTGGTAAATTGAAAGATGAACTTACCCCCTAGAGATTATACTGACCAAGAAAATCTAATAGCTAAATGCTTAGATGAATTTGGTTTGAGGTATGAACAACAGGCGTACTATCACCCATATATATTAGATTTTTATATTCCAGAAATAAAGATGGTAGTTGAGGCTGATGGTGTTTACGGACATTTATCAAAAAGAGATAGGAAAAGAGATAAGGATTTATTATCAATTGATGAAATTGAGTATATTGTACACATAAAAGAAAAAACATTAGGAAAAATAAAGGATACACTATGGCTGGAATTAACCAAATTAAACCCGTAAAGAGATATTCAAAGTCTCGTAAAGCAACTAAAAAAAGCCCGGCAGACCTGTGGCTGGAAGATATGATTGATGGTTCCTTAGCAGGAACTATGGAAGCTCCGAAAGCAGGTGTGTTCTATCCATCCTCTTTAGGTAACCCCTGCGATAAATTTTTATGGTTATGTTATAACGGTTTAATGATAGACCAACCATTACCACCGAATCTCGAAAGAATTTTTCAAAATGGGAATTCTCTAGAAGATAGAGTAGAAAAATGGTTTAGTAATTTAAATATTTTACTTGACCGAGAAGTGTCGGTTAAACAAGAGACACCTCCTATATCAGGAAGGATTGACTTTCTAATAAAGCACGCTACTTATAATGAGATGCCAGTGGAACTCAAATCTATAAATACTAATGGGTTTGTTAAATTAAAAAATCCTAAACCGGAACATGCTATTCAAATACAGATTTATTTAAGCATGGGAAACTATGATATGGGTACTGTTTTATATGAAAACAAGAATGACCAGAAGATAAAATCTTTTCTGGTAAAAAGGGATGAAAAAATTTGGAATGATATATTAGATAGATGTTTTCGTATTCAAGAGATGTTGGGCAGACCTACAGTGTGTACTGGACCTACGTGGTGTAACTGTAGGAAAGTAGGAGATGAACTATAATGCAAGAACGAGAAACAAAATGGACTCCTATGAAGGCTTTAGGTAGAGCCAGAAAAAAAGTGGACTCTCTGGGAATACCAATCTTTAGTCCTGATTTAGCCGAGAGGGAAAACCTAAACTTTTCAGAGTTAGATAAATATTCTGATAAAGAACTTGAAGGATTTTTAACTATGTATGGTGGCTATGAAGCCTTTTTAGAAACAAAGGTAGCGACAATTGAAGCTGCTTTAGGGGCTCTAGAAGCCTCATTTAATGAGGGTTACTCGGCTTCTTTATATAAACTGACTCAAAAATATGAAGCGGCACAAAAGAAAAAACCCACAAAAGATGAGATTAGGGGGGAAATTATGTTTGAAAACGAACAACTAAAACAAGTGAAGAGAGATATTATCGAACAAGAGGCTGAATTACGTATTGTTAGAGGCCTTTTGGACACATACGACAAAGCTTATGGGACAGTAAGTAGAATTGTTACATTAAGAACCAAGGGGGCTCAAGATTAACTTTTTAGGGTTAGATTGTTCTAGTTTAGCTATTCATGGAGCGTTAATAGATGACAAGGAGAGGCTGCTATCTTTAGATAAATGGGCTAGTAAGGAAAAAAGGTTTGACTTAAGATTTCCTATTATGACTAAAGAATTTTCAGAAGAATTAAGTACAATAGATATAATAGATTCTGCAGCCATTGAAGCAGCTATTTTTATACAGAATCCTAAAACTACAATTGCAATAGCTAATGTGGTAGGAGCAGTGTGGGCTTTCTTATTAAAAGAAGATATATCCACTATAATTATAGATAATAGACAATGGAAAAAAAATATTGTTGGAAAAGGCAACGCCAAAAAAACAGACATAAAAAGATTTGCTGAAGAAAAGTGGGGAGATAAATTCCCCGAACAAGATTACGCAGACGCTGCTTGCATTGCGTTATGGAACAAAAGGAGGTTCTAGTATGGTAGGAGGCGGAGGATTACAAAAAGTAGAGAGAAATTTTCAAATGGCTTTTCCGGGAAAGAAGGAAAAGAAAAAGAAGGAATATAAAGATAAGTTACCAAAAGATACACCAACAATAGAAGATGTAAAAAAGAAATATGGTACTGTTGTGTGGTGTCAATATAAAGCTTGTGTAAGTAATAAAGAAGTCGAAGGTTTACAAAGAACTACGGGCACGATTCTAAAGAGATTAAACTACAAACCTATTGCAGAGCAAGAACATATTTGGGATGGGATTTGTACAAGAGGTGAGATAGCCGTACAATATAATGAACTAAAAATGCCCGGAGGGTCTAAAGTAAAAGTACCAACTTGTTTTAATGGAGCGTCAAATAAAACAGGATATTGGGATTTTTCCCAATTCCTAAATTCTGATGGTAGTCCATTAGGGGGTAATATAGATTCACAACACGTATCTGATGATGGATACGGAGGATTAGATAGCAACAGTATATACGAATAAGATGCCAAAACACATACCTGAGACAATTAAATTACAAGCGATGGAATTATTTCTAAAGGGAGATAAAACGGCTAAACAAATAGCTAAAGAAGTCTCTACTGATGAACACGCTGTTGCTCCCCCAACTATTTATATGTGGGCTAAAAAGGAAGGATGGGGTGAACAAAAGGCGGTAGCTGTTGCTAATAGCCAAACTAAGCTCGCAGAGAGTGAAGGAGAAAGATTTGCCAAATTACAATCGGCTCAACTAGATGGATATACTGAAATAGCTAATAAGGCTACCAGAGAAATAACCGAACTTCATTTTGATAGGGCTTTGGATGCTGCTAGAGCAGCAGACATAGGAATCAAAGGTCAACGAGAAGTCCTTCAAGGCATGATAAATCTAGAGTTTGTTCAGGATATAATGACAGTTTTAATTGAAGAAATATCAGACCAAGAAACTTTACAAAGAATTGGTATAAAGCTAAAGACTATAGAACAAAAACATAGGGATATATAGTTATGGCGAAGGATATCATTAGTGTAGAGGGAGCCTTCAACATGCTCTCTGATGGTCTAATTGACCAGAAGAAATATGAGGTAGGAACTTTTAGAGAATTTATTGAAAACATTTGGGCTCTAAGTTACGACAATCCAGAGTATTTTAAAGCTTGGCATGTAAGCCTTTTAGCTGAAGATATTGCAGAATGTTTGGAAGAAGGCCTAAATTATGTGGCAGTATTACCTAGAGGACATTTCAAGTCCACAATATTAGGACATGCTTTTAGTGTTTGGAGATTATTAACGGCTCCTAGAGATATGGCTGTGTTATATCTATCCTATAGTGATGGTATGGCTAAATATCATATTTCAGAAATAAATAAAATAGTTGCTAGAAACCCAATCATTACTGAGATGTTGGTAAACAGAAATCCAAAAGCAGATTATTCGGCGAGGTTCTATAAAAATAATCAACCTATGGAAATTATGCATGGTGGGTTGTTTTCTTTCAAAAGAGGAATGCATGTAAATGGTGCCTTGGTTGCTGATGACGTATTAAGAGACCCAGAAAATCCATTAAATATTGGGCAGATAACCAAGGTTGAAGACCATTTTATGACAGAAAGTTTATTCATACCTTTAAAGGAAGTTCCTGTTATTGTAGTAGGAACCCCCATGATGCCCGGAGATTTGTTAGCCAAACTACAGGACGATGAAAGGTTCAAATCTAGAGTACTCCCAGCTTTAGACCCAGTTCCCGGACGACGAGTATTGGCTCCAGAGATAATGGATGAGAAGTATTTATTAGCCCAGCAAAAGGCAAGACCAAAATCATTTGCATCAGAGTTTATGTTAGTGCCTCACTTTGCTACTGAGTCTTATTTCAATGAAGAAGATATTACAAAATGTGAAGATGAAAATTTAAGGTCTGCCCCGGCAACTAAGAAGTTTTCAGACTGGGAAAGTGGTGACCAAATGTTTGGGGGGTTTGATGTGGGCAAGAAAAGACACCCATCTCATTTAGTGATTTTTAGAAAGAGGGGAGAGAGTTTAGAACAGGTTCATCAATCCTTTTTAGAGGGGTGGAGTTACTCTGACCAAATAGAATATTTGAATGAAACGGCTGATAATTTTAATTTAACTTCAGGTTATGTGGACAACACTCGAGGGGAATTAGAAGACCGTGGATTAGACACCAGATGGAGGTCAATGAACTTCACAAGAAAAAGTAAAAATACTATGGCTCAAGTCTTTGAAAAGTTTGCCCATGAAGGTATATTAAAACTAATAAAAGATGAGAGACAGAAGCATCAAATCTTGTCTGTAAGTAATGAACTTAAAGCTCCGGATACACCAATGGGCCATGGGGATGCCTTTTTCTCGATTGCAATGGCATTACAAGCAGTACATGATACAGCTTATAAGTTTGTAGATTTAGGCAGTGCTGCCGATTGGTTCAATGCTGTTAGTCCGGGGGAAACCCCTGAGAGTAGGAGACAGGGATTAGACGAAAGGAAGGGGGCTACTCCGAGTGATAAGCCCACCCCTAATCCATTACAAATGGAACCAGTTAATCCTAGTATACGAGCGGAAGCTGCCCCTAACCCGCAGTGTAAAGAGGCTGTCTGCAACCCTAATTTCTGGGTGCCCGAGCGAGGGCTTTGTATATATTGTGGTTATAGGAAATAAAGAATTTAACAGGAGAATTAAAAAATGATAATAAAAAATAATATAACCACACGTACTAATAGCACTTCCAATATTACAGACCAAGCAAACATTATTTTAACTCATAGGTATCTTTTAAAAAATTCTGATGACAAGGTAATTGAAACTCCTGAAGAACTGTTTCATCGAGTCTCTAATGCTATAGCTAAAATTGATTCAGATTATATGAAACTAGACGTAGAGGTTGAGCTGACAGCAAAAGATTTTTATTCGGTTATGAGTCGTTTAGAATTTATACCAAATTCTCCAACATTAATGAATGCAGGAACAGAACAAGGGACTCTATCTGCTTGCTTTGTACTTCCATTAGAAGATAGTATGGAAGCTATTATGAAGGCAGCAACTGATACTGCTATGGTTCAAAAGTTTGGTGGAGGTACAGGATTTGCACTATCTCGTCTTAGACCTAGAGGGGATAAAATTCAATCAACCCATGGGGTAGCTTGTGGTCCTATTGAAGTCCTAAAGACGTTATCAAGAGTATCTTCTATGATAACACAGGGTGGTAAAAGGGATGGAGCAAATATGGCGGTAATGTCAATATATCATCCAGACATTCTAGATTTTATTGAGTGTAAAACAACTGAAGGAGAGATACATAATTTCAATATTTCTGTTGGGGTAGATTCTAATTTTATGAAAGCTGTTGAACACAATATGAACTATAATTTAATTAATCCTAAAACTAATCAAGTAGTCAGACAGCTAAATGCCCGAGAGGTATTCAATAAAATAATTGATGGTGCGTGGCTAAATGGTGAACCCGGCATGATATTTCTAGACCAAGTGAATAAAGACAATCATGTTATAGAACAATATGGTGAGATGATTGCCACTAATCCTTGTGGAGAGCAACCACTTCTTCCAAATGAATCTTGTAATCTAGGTTCTATTAATTTAGCTAAATTTTACCAACAGTCTGATTCTGACTGGGAAGAAAAAATTGATTGGGCTAGATTAGAATGGGTGACTAGAACGTCTGTACATTTTTTAGATAATGTAATTGATGCAAATAAATATGCGACACCAGAGATTGAAAAAATGACGAAGGCAACTCGGAAAATTGGATTAGGCATAATGGGTTTTGCGGACTTGCTTATACAAATGCAAATTCCATATGGTTCTGACCTTGCTAGAAAAGTAGGAAGTGACGTAATGAAATCTGTAAGAGAATGGGCAGATGATGAGTCAAAAGCTTTAGCTAAAACTAGAGGAGTTTTTCCAGCGTGGGAGGGAAGTGATTACGATAAACAAAGTGAAGTTTATAGAAATAATTGTAGATTAACAGTCGCCCCAACAGGAACAATATCAATGATAGCTGACACATCTAGTGGTATTGAACCTACATTTGCGTTAGCTTGGAAAAAACAAAACATATTAGAAGGTAAAACTCTAAATTATGTAAATAAATATTTTGAAGCTGATGCTAAAAAGTATGGATTTTACTCAGAGGATTTAATGGACTATCTAGCAGACGGAGGTTCTTTAGCTACTGTGCCGGAAGTTCCAGATTGGGCTAAGGAAGTTTATGCTACAGCACCAGAAATATCTTCGGATGACCATGTTTTAATGCAAGCATCCTTTCAAAAGTCTTGTGATTCAGGAATTTCTAAAACTATAAATTTTGCTAATTCTGCTACTAAAGAGGATGTGGAAGCTGTTTATATGCTTGCTTGGAGTGAAGGATGTAAGGGAATAACCGTTTATCGAGCAGGTAGTAGAGAAAAAGAAGTATTAGTCAAAGGAAATACAGAGAAATCCGAACAACCAAGATTAGATGGTTTTAAAATTGAGAAGAATTTCTTAGAAGAAAAAGAAACTTTCACAGTTCCACAACACAATTGTTGTGATAACCCTAACATAATATTTGAGTCTGGCTGCCACATCTGTAAAGCTTGTGGATGGAGTGCCTGTCCCGTTTCGTAGTAAATACAAAAATTATAGTATAATATAAGAAGAAAAGATTTTAGGAGAGAAATATGGTAATAGGCAATATGCTTTCTGATTCAGGACAGCAATATGTAGCATTAAAAGATGAAGCAGGAACATGGAGGATATTGAACACTTGGCATGAAGATTTAAAAAATTTGAATGCAGATGATGATATTCCTGACAATAGTGATGCAGTAGCAGTTTTATCAGAAGGACAATTTATATCCTTAATAAAAGAAGCTGCTAGTCAAGGAGTATTAGAGAATGTAAATATTTCTTCAGATATAGATACTGCTGAATTAGAACATGAGATTGAGACCAAAAATATAGCAATAGACAAATTAAGAGATGAGCTCGATAAGATAAAGAATGAAAAACAAGAGGTTGAACGAGTTGCTTCTCATTCTGAAGAATTTGAACTAAAGGAAAAAGCTATGGATAATATATTAAAACTAGTATCCATGCAAGATATGACTAAACTAAGCAGGGATTAAGAATGAAATTATCCGAATATCTACCACAAGTTCCCCAAATGCAACAGCAAATGGCGGATTTAAATAAACAAATTAGTTTATTAGACGTTATGAAATCTTCTGGGGAGACTGGTGCAGCACCAACAATTGGGCTTGACCAAATTGTTAATACATGGGTCAGACATCAAATGGCATATCGCCAACAATTGGTGCAAGACTTACAAACTGTGGCAATGTCTGTAGAAGAAATTAGAGGACCACTATCTCACATTACTGGGGAAGTTTTCCGAAGAGGGTTAGAAATTGTACCTAAAATTGAAAACCCAGATGTTGAACAAAAAGAAAGACTTCTTAAATGGTTAAAAGATTGTAATGTTTTTGACCAGAGTATGGAGGAGGTACTTAGACAATTTCACTTTGATGTAAATTCATTAGATGATGGATTTTTATATCTAGCCAAAGAATATAAGGATTCTGGGGATGGGAAAGTTACTTCTAGACTTCAAGAAATTAGGAGACTAAACCCTGCCTTAGTAGAATTTGATTTAGACCAAGCAGGATTACCTAAGAACTCTCACTTTTTATGTCCTATACATAGGGAAATTGTTCAAGAATCGGCTGGTACATGTATAAAGGACGACTGTGATGTGATTCTTCATCCTGCTATGTATAAGTATTATCATAGAAATCAACATATGTATTTCAGTGATTCTGAAATTATTCATTTATCTAAGTTTTCTCCATCAGAAACTTATGGGTGGTCACCTATACTTACCATTTTTGAAAAAGCTTTGACTTTGGTTGGTATGGATAAAAACCTATACAGATATTTCTTTGAAAGAAAAATGCCTGCAAGTATGTTGATGGTAACTACGGATGACCCAGAGAGTCTACGTAGAGAAAGAGAGCATATAGCAGCCCAAACAAGGCTAGACCCTAACTATATACCTATGGTAGCTGTATCAGCACGAAACCAACGAGGAAGGGTAGATATGGTAAGACTCTTCCATAATTTACAGGAGATGGATTACTTACCTGTCAGAGAAGAGGTTAGAGAAAGAGTCGCAGCTATGTGGGGGGTTACTCCAGCATGGCAAGGGGCACCAGAAGCTTTTGGAGGTTTGTCTACACAAACACAACAATTAGTTGTTATGAGTCGTGTGGTTGAAGGTGACCAAAGGTTATTTCAAGAGAAAGTAATTCCTCAATTATTAGAGGCTTTTGGTATAACAGATTATACTATTCAACTACCGCAACCAGAAGAAAAGGCTGAGAATACCCGATTAGCTTTTGCTCAACAAAAAATAGCTATTATAAATCAATTTGCGTCACTTGGATTTGATATAAAATTAAAAGAACAAGATGTCCCATTATGGGAAGCAGACTTTGTTATTAGTGGAGACCCAATGCCAACTGCAAAGATGTCGGCTGAACAACAAGCATTAGGACTTGAACAACAGCGGCAACAGATGCAGATGGAACAAGAGCAGATGCAACAACAGCAAGAAGCTATGGAACAACAGGAAGCTATGATGGGTGGGGAAGAAATGCCACCGCCCGAAGAAGAAGGTGAAGATATACAAGCTATGGAGAAAGCTTATAAGCCTCCATCACAAAGAAAATTCAAGGGTAGAACTGGGGGAATAACACCAGACTGGCACGATAAAGGCGACCCGAGTGAGGAGAGAGATATTGATGAGTATGCTGAGTCTCGGGCAAAGAAGAATGAAATAACTTTGTCTAAATCTTGGATTGAATCATTAGTTCAAAAAGGGTTTACAGCCCCTATTGTAAAAGAAGTTTCTCCAGATATGTCCCAGATGTGGTTTTCGGAAAATAGTGTAGACTATATAGCTCAATTATCGAATGATGGAATAACTACCGTAGAGAAGGCTATGTTTGGAGACCCCACAAGACTTAGTAGAAACAAACAAGAAAAACCTAAAGCTACTAAACCTACCGGGATAGAGATAGATGACAACGATTACTAGGATTACTGAATTATATCAATTCATAAAAAAGGAACAAGAATCCCCGAAACAGTCTTTTAAATATTCTGACCAAGAATTAAAAGATGCCCATGCTTTCGCTGACGCTATTATTCAAGATATGAATGATAGAGATATTGAGTATGATAAATCCTTGAATCCTATTGATATTGAAGATGCATATAGTCTTGAAGATTTCGGGTTAGATGAAAAAGAATTATCTAAAGCAGAAGATGAGCAACAAAATATTGCTACAAAGACACCAGTGTCTGGTGGTTTTATAAGCCCTCAAACCCCTATTCCAGAGAATGCTGTATATGTAAAAGACCAACCTGCTCCTAAAGGTACACCTACTTTTAAGGGACCAAAAGGTGGGGAGTATTGGATAGAGAGCGTAGAGGAAGGGGCTGCATTAGGAAGTCATGGTGACAAGGACGTTCAAGCCACTATCCAAAAATGGAGAAAGTTTATTACAAATGATGGGAAGAAAAGAGGAAAGCGAGTTAACTTTAAACCAAAACATGAACCAGTTGGGGGAGAATTAGACCTTACTAAGCATCTCGTATATAAAGTAGAGTTTACTAAAGATTTTAAATCCGAAGACATTCCATGGGAAATTGTTCTAAACGCTTCAGCGGGAACTTCTCCTACAGGTAAATATAGGTCCATAATACCTAAAACTGCAACTCATGTATGGATTTCAACTGATAGTCGAGCCCCAGTACAAGCTATGTATAAAACAAAAGGAAGTGACGTAACGAATAGAGTCTTTACTCCTGAATATGCACATCAAGCTGATGTCAAAAACTATGCTAATCATAAAAAAGATATTCCAAAAATTAGAGAGATAGCTTCAAATCTAGAGAAAAAACCCCTATCAGACTTAACTGAAGAAGAGAAAGTTATATCATTAGCCTCGCACTTGCCTATTCGACATGGAGGTGAAAAGGATTCCGGAAAAAAAGGGGTAGGGCTTCTCTCATTACGGAAGAAACATATACAAATAATAGGTGATACAGCCCGATTAGATTTTATGGGGAAAGGTAATATTCCTCAATCTTATAATACTTCTGACCCTAGAATGGTTGAACTTATAAAAAACAATCTCGAAGGTAAGGGAGATGAGGATAGACTTTTTGAGGCAACCGTGGCTCGTGATAATTCTTATTTAAAGAACACTTCTGCTTCTGAAACTATACATCTTCATAATTTTAGACATGGGGCTGCAACAAGAGCTGCTGAGAAGTCTGTAGAAGAATTTAATAAAGCTGGTGAATCTATGACTTTAGCTGAAGCACAAAAGATTATTGGTAAATCTGCCGCTGAACTTTTGGGGCATAAGAAAAAAACAGGTAGTGGGGAATACGAGACTGATACATCTTCAACTTGGTCTAATTATATACACCCCGAAGTTATTCATGGGGTAAACAGAAATTTGATTACAGATTGGGATGATTCTATAAATAAATCTTGGGTTACAAATCCTAGAGGTTCTCTAGATAGTAAACGCAAAGGAAAGATTTATAAGGAAGATGGTGGAGGTTTTGGTGATGGGGGAGGTACAGTATTTACTTCGACTAACTCGGGAATTTTTTCACCTACCTATGGTAATACAGGGAAAAAGAATAAGAAAAAAAGAACTGGTATTGAGCGTCTTGGGTCTTTTGTGAGTAATAAATCCCCAGAGAAAAAGATGGTAAAAGATTCACAGGTTCTCTCTAAAGCTCTTCCACCAAATGCGGTATATTCTTCAACTGAAGCTCCCCCTAAAGGAGCTATGACATTTGTAACAGAAAATAGAAAAGTGGAGTATTGGTTACAACCTACGAAAAACATTCCGGCAACTCCAAATGTGGGGGACATAATTAGTGATAATCCACAAGCCCAGCAAATTCTGCAGGACTTAGGGCAACAAGGAACCCCTTATGTAGTAGGGGGTGGTGTACGAGATATTTTAATGGGAAAACCTAATAAAGATATAGATATCGAAGTGCATGGAGTACCTATGGATAAGTTACAGTCCATTATGGAAAAACATGGAGGGAAAGCAGACCAAGTGGGTAAACAGTTTGGAGTGTTTAAAGTAGGTAATGTAGATGTAGCATTACCTAGAACAGAAACTAAAACAGGAACGAAACACACAGATTTTGATGTACAATCCCATACTTCATTACCATTAAAACAAGCAGCCCAAAGAAGAGATTTTACTATGAATGCTATGATGTATGATGTAAAAAACCATAAAATATTAGATTTTTTTGGTGGACATGATGATATTGTAGCCAAAAAGATTAAACATATTAATGGTGAGACTTTTGTAGAAGACCCATTACGTGTCTATAGAGCCGCACAGTTCGCAGGAAGATTCGGATTTTCAATTGATGATTCTACTAAAAAGTTAGCTAGGTCGATGGATTTGTCTGATTTACCTAAAGAACGAGTTTTTGAGGAGATATCAAAACTTTTATTAAAATCACCGGAACCTTCCATAGGATTACAGGCTTTAGATGATATGGGTGTCTTAGAAAAGCAGATGCCTGAATTAAAGCAGCTACAAGACACGCATCAAAGAGGGGATTATCATGCGGAGGGGGATGTTTTTACACATACTAAAATGGTTGTTGACGAAGCAGCACGAATCAGCCAACGATTTAAACGAGAAAAAGACCGTCAGATTATTATGCTTGCGGCTCTGTGCCACGATTTAGGTAAACCAGCTACAACTGATGAACAAGGCAGAGCCTTGGGTCATTCAAAAGCTGGACTAGAACCTACTAAGCGATTGTTAAATAGATTCACAACTGATAAAGAAATCATAGATACGGTTTTACCTTTAGTAGAACATCATTTAGTTCCATTGAGTTATCATCGTACTCAAAGTAATGTGAAAGATTCTACGTTTAGGAAATTAATTAATACTCATGGAAATCATTTTTTGCATTTATTGTCAGCGGTTTCTGAAGCAGATAATGCTGGGAGGTTACACAAACAACCTGATGGTAAAAAAATAAAACCAACTAATGAAGCAAATGAATGGTTTAGAGATAATCTTAATAGAGTAAGGGCTGAAACAGGAACTACATCTGAAGGTAAACTCAAACCATTAGTTACTGGTAAAGACTTGCTTGATTTAGGTTTTGAACAGGGTACACGAATTGGTGAAGTATTACGAGATGTTCAACGACAGCAAGAAGAAGGTAAATTAACAGATAAGCAAGAAGCAATTGATTATATCCAAAATATTCATAAGTCTTATGTTAGTGAGTTTGCCGATTTTGTTAGAGGCAATAGCCCTAGCAGAAAAATGATTCAAAAGAGTTATAAATTTACTCCATTAACTTTAGAACTAGTAAGTTGGGTTAAAGATGCACTTCTGAAAGATGAAGCTAAGTTTAGACAACAAACTAGTGGAGAAGATATAAACCCACAAACCAAAGAAATTGAGGGTAGGCGTAACCCAGTTGAGTTTGATGCTGAACCTGATAAAAACGCAGCAATTGAACAAAAAGATATGGAACGAAAGATTCGTAATCTAGATGATGACGAAGATATAAAAGGCAACAAACCTGATGAAAAAGGGGATGCTTCCCAAGTTGCTCCAGCGGGATTAGAAATCCAGTTGACTGATTGGGGTTCAGGTTCTGAAAAAGGACCACTGGTTACAGGTGGATATAAAGATAAAAAGAAAGGAAAAATAGCAGAACTAGAGGATGAGACTAAGGAAAGGTCTTTCAGATAGTAAATTGAAAAAAAAGTCATTATACAATAAACTATGCCCTAAGTGTACTGGGCCTATGTATAAAAATGAAGATAGAGATTTGCAGTGTATTATGTGCGGTAAGGTACTAGTATTAAAGATAAGGAGGAGTTATGATTCCAGAGCAGGCAAAATTAGAGATAATAAGAAGAAGACAGATGGGGGCGACGTGGACTTCGATAGCGAAGTGGGTGAACCAAGAGTACGAAACTCCAGTTCATCGGACAACCATTCAACGCTGGTACGACAGCGAGGTGTGGGAGTCTCAAGAAGAGCTGGGCTCACCACCAGAAGATAAATTAGACGAAAGAATAAAACTTGATAAAAAAGTTGCTACTTATAAGAGTGAAGCTGATTTTTATAAAAAACTGTATAAACAGGCTTTGAAGGATAATACTAAGAAAGAAGTAATTATCCAAACTATTAGAGATTATACTAAGGCATTTTCTGCGGTCCCATTAAAACATATTGCAAAGACTGATAAAACTCCTTTTGGGCATCAAAAACAAATTATGGTAGCTCCCTTGTCTGATACTCATATAGGTGAGCAAGTTTATAAAGAGCAGATGAGAAATCTAAATGAGTACAACTTTGATATTTTTAATAAACGTATGTATGGTTGGGCTAATCAACTATTAAAACATGCTTCTTACCGAAGGCAAATTGCTCCTATAGACGAACTAATGATTCCTATGTTAGGTGATATGATTAGTGGAGACATACACGAGGAGTTAGCTAGGTCTAATCATATGAATAATATGGAACAAATGGTTAGAGGAGCTAGTATTATTGCTCAAGCTCTTATGTATTTAGCTCCACATTTTACAAAAATTACTATACCTTGTGTTGTGGGTAATCATGGGAGAATGACTAGGAAGCCCCCAATGAAAGATAAGTATATGGATTGGGATTATATGCTTTATCAATGGATAGCAGCATTTTGTAATAACCAAGATAACTTAAAATTTCATATTCCTAAAAGTTTCCTAACCACTTTTAAAGTACATGACAAGGTAGTATTGATTACTCATGGAGATTGTATATCAGGGGCAGGTAGCAGTGGAGCGATATTAAATTCAATTACCAAACTAAGAAGTGTGGTTCAATTTAGAAAATCTTTACAAAGAGAAATTGAGGATGCATTAGATGGAGACTTAGAGCAAGAGTTTGATAGTGTCATGATAGGACACTTTCATCGGATAGACCAGCTTGATATTGGTACTGGTGAGCTTCATATATGTGGTACTATGAAAGGACCTGATGAATTTGCTTTACAACGTCTTCAAGCAGCGACAAAACCTAAACAATTAGTTACTTATTGGCACCCACAATATGGGTATATTGGTAAAGATGTTATCTATTTAAATAGGTATGATACCAGTAAACGGAAATTTTTAGACAAAATTCCAGAAAAATGGATGGATTTATCTTCTTCATCAGTATAATTATCTATGAGGAAAAAACAAAGAAAAACCCCCAGAGGAGAGACTAAGCGAAAAGCTGAAAGAAAACTCCACCAATTAAGAAGACAAGCAGTTCAAGGGTTTGCTGACCGAGTTTTCGATGCTGCCCAAAAGAAAGTGCCTGTTGGGGATGGAGGACTACGAGATTCAGCAATCCGCCCTATATTAGAGTATGCCTTTAAACCTAGAGTTGGGAACTATGTCACAGGATTTAAGATAGAATATACCGCCCCACATGCTAAGAAAGTGCATGATAGACAGAGTGGTCTGCAAATACAAAGTGGTTCTTATATTCAAGATACTCCAGCCGTAAGACGACATGACCGTACCTATACTGGTAAGGGGGGCAGGAGAAGGCAAACAATTCAAGTAAATTATCCAGAGGGTAGGAATTTTGGGGCTGGAAGAGAAGTAGTTTATTGGAAAGGTAAACGAAACACCACAGACAGAACTGATGGTAGTAATCAATTTTATACCCGACCTATCCAGCAAAGAGGTACAGCAACAGAAGGTTGGTTACAAGACGCTTATACAGAAGTATATAAGCAACTGAGCATGAAAACAAAAATGTTTTTAGGATTACCTAGAACACTTACAATAACAGATTAGGAGGAGAAAAGAAATGGATGTTAGTAAAATCACACAAACACAAGAATATATTATAGCCCGGCATTCTAAAATGGTTGGGAAAATATTAGACCTAGTAGAGGCATCTCTACCAGAAGGTAACCAATGTGACAAACTCAAGAAACTTCTACAGATTCCACTGTATGATTTTCGTAATGAAATGATTCAATTAGACTCTCGTGGACTTCCCGACCCAGACTAAATTACATAAAGTATAATATAATTTAGAACTCCCCAATAGAATTTTTCGCTTTTCGTAGTATAATGAAGTAGCGTTTAATTATAACGCTATATTTCATTCTAAATAGAGGTCGGCGGTGGCTTAGACCAACCTTTTGTAAAGGTGAAAAAACAAGTTCATAGGAGGTAAATTACTATGGCAGAAATCTCAGAGAGGATTGAGAAGCAAATGGAAGGTACTAACCTCGCCCTTGCTGCTGTAGCGGAAGTTCTACAAAAAATGGATGGACGTTTGGCAAAGGAAGAAGAAGAAGAAGCAGATGCAAAGAGAGAAGAGGAAGTGCAAAAAGCACAATCTAACCTCGTTAAATCTGTAGCTTCTGAAGTAGCAAAAATTCTAAAAGCTGATTCTGAAGGCGGCAGTTATGCTGGTGCTGATGTAAGCGGTGATGAAAGAAAGGCTAAAGCTACTGGTGGTACACCTCAAAGTGCTGATGATTCTGAATCAGACGCTGGAACTAGTTCTAAAATAGAGGACCAGCAAAACACAATACAAGCCGCTGACATGGGTGACGATGACGAAGAAGACATCGACAAAGACAATAATGGTAACGGTGATGAAGAAGAAGAGAAAGGTATGTATAAAGAAGGCGACGATGACGAGGCTGCAGACGAGCCTATAGAAGAGAAGGGAGAGGACGAGGATGATGATATGGAGAAAATGCAGAAGCAATTAGAATCTTTGAAGAAGCAACTTGCTGACACAGAGGCTAGTATGCAGAAAGCAGTTCAAGCAGAATCCGAAGACAGACTAAGAAAAATGGGCTTTAGAGAGGAAACTGGGTTACAAGCTCCAAGAGTAGTGAATGGATTAGGCGTAGATGGTTCTACACCAATTCAAAAATCATCTGCTGTGGATACACCAGACCAACTAGCTGAACTTTCTTATTCTGAATTACGAAGAATGCAACACCAAATAGAATCTGGAAACACTGATGGTGTTCCTAGGGAACTATTAGGATAAAAAAACAAACTATAGGAGATAAAAAACATGGCTAACCCAAGTTTATCGGAATATCTGGCACAGTCTCAACGAGGTTTGTATCAGTCTGTATTCGGTCCTGAATACCTACAGAAACAAACATACTTTACAGTTGACACTGCTACAGGAATATTCAACACAACATACGGTAGAAAAGTCTGGCAGGCTCTAAACAACCAAACCAGATTCTTCAACGCTATCCCAAGAGTGGTTTGGGGTAACACAGCTGGTTGGAGGGTAAGAACTGATAGAGGTTCTAGCCGTTCAAGACCAGTAACTGAAACTGGAAGTTTGCCAACAGTTGACGTTTCCAACATTGAAACAGTATCTAGTTTACCTAGAATAGTTTCAACTACATTCGGTGCTTCAGTGAAGTCAGTCTTTACTGCACAACTCGAAGGTGGTGTTGGTGATGTTCTAGCTTTGGAAAACGAAAATGCTCAGTTAGACCACATAAAAGAAATAAACGAAGAGCTTCTAGCTGGTTCAGGATACTTATGTTCAGCTGGTGCAACAACAACCTTTACAGTTCCGGCAGCTATTGCTAAACACTTTAAGATTGGTGATGCAGTATCACAACATGACAACTCAGCAGGTGGATTTGACAGAACCTCTGGTTCCGTTGTTTCTGCTGTAAACACCTCAACCGGTGTTGTTACAGTTGCTTCAGGTACTACATTTGCCAACTCAGACGTAGCATTCATCTATTCAAGAGCTGGTATGACATCAATTGATGATGTTGTGGCAGAAGATGGTTCCGCTATCGGTGGTGGTACAAGCTCAAGAACTAGAGCATACGACCTAACATTAGGTGGTAGAACTGCTGGTGATTGGAACGCAGCTGCTTCTGTTTCTTATAACTCAGGAACAGGACGAGCTCTAAGTCTAAACTTACTAGATACCGCAATCCAGAAAATTAGAACAAATGGTGGAGAACCAAAACTAATACTTTTGGGTCACGACCAATACTTCAACTTAGAAAGATTGCTTAATAGTAACCAGAGATACTTAGGACAAGAAGAGTACCAAGTGGGTGTAGGTTCTGAAAGAACTTTCCCCGGTACAAGAACTGGACTAGTTCTAGCTACTTACCAAGGTATCCCAATCATCCCAGACGCTGACGTAGCTAAGTCTGTATCAACAGCTGATGCAGTTCTTGGTTCAAATGTTTACGTTTTGGATACTGATTACATAGAAATCGCTGTTGCTCAACCTACGCAGTATGTAGAGAACAGAGATTACTTCGCAGCAAACGCACTAGTTGTTAGAGGATTACTCTACACTATGGCTGAAATGCGATGTAAGAACATTTTTGTACAAGCAAAAATAGCTGACCTAAACTCATAAAGTTTAGTGATGAACCTGCGGGGGTGCTACGGCACCCCTGCACTTTTGATAAATAGTATATTTTGTGAGGACTATCAAGTGGCCAATGAGGACACACAAGTGAATTTAGCAGTTTATATGGAACGATTAGATTCTTATATTTCAAGTCAGAACGCCCTTAACGAAAAACTTTCCCTAAACCTAGAGAAGGTTGAAACCCAAGTCGATAATATATCTGAATGGCGTAACAAAATGTATGGAATGAAAAGTATTCTTTTAGCAATAGGGATATTAGTTGTACATACCTCAGCTGTAATGGGTAGCTTTGTAGCTATCATAAATTTTAAATAAACAGGAGAATATATAAATGGCTAACGAAAGACACACAGATTATAGAGAATGGGATATAGATAATTCTACCAGAAGTTCAGTTCATACATATAATAGATATGTTGCAATCTCTAATGCTGCTAGTACAACTGCAGAAGATGTATATAGTATAGTAGCAAGTGGTGGTGAGAAAGCAACTAACTGGATTTTGAATCCGGGAATAGAGGGAACTAATGTTGATGAATTTGTAGTCACGGGTTCAGCCGCTGCTAGGGATACAGGACAACAGTCTGAAGGAGCTGCGTCACTACTAGTAAACCCAGATAACTCAGCAGTAGGAGAAGGATTTTATTGGGAATCTCCAAAAATAGCACGAAGTGTAAACCCACAACATATAACAGTTCAATGTGAACACAGAGGTGCTTCTGCTTCTGGAACAGTAGAAATCAATATTACAGATTCATCTGGTACCGAATTAGCTTCTTCAGGAAGTTCTAGCTTAGATACTAGTTGGGTAGCTATAAATACCCAATATACTATACCCGCAAATACAGATGCTGCAAGTTATAGACTATATGTGGTTACCCCAGCTCAACACAACATAAACTTTTATATAGATAAAATAATGTTTGAAGTTAGGGAAGATACCACAGCAGTTTCCACTTACCTAGATGGTAACCAAACCGGAGCTGAAGGTAGTCTTTATGAATGGACAGGTACTACAAATTTATCTACTTCAATTAAAAAGCCAGCTATGTCTGTTATTCGAGGATTCCAATTTAAGAATCAGTCTGGTACTGCTGCTGATATTATTTATATAGCATTTGATACGACTGCGACGGCATCGAATGGGATACCAATTTATGGTGGTCAAACGCTAGACACAAATTTTCCATTAGATTTCAGAGGTAAGATATCAATGATAGCGGCACAAGGAACCCCAACACTTACAGGTGTAATCTGGGGAATAGCGGATTAATAATATGACTACACAAGCTATTCAAACAGAGGTGGGGGAAATTCCTAATCCAGCAAACTGGTTAGATAACAGTGATGAACCTTCTGTTCTTGATTTAGGTGACCCAAGTATATTATTCTTAGAAAAATCTCTAGATGGTAAGGTATCTCGAAAAGATATTTCACCAGCATTGGATGAGTACAAAAGATTACATAAGGCAGGAATTGCTTCCCCAGCCGAATTATTAACCTTATCTAGGGCTTATCCTGAAAATGGTATTTACACCAAGGCATTAGCTAAGATGGATATAGCTGATGATGACAAACTTGTTATTGGGGGACCGGCTTCGATTGAATTAGTTGACAGAGAGGGTCACTTGATAACAACAAATGCCTTATCTAAAGCCTTTGATAAATATATGGATAATTTTAGAACCAGAAATGCAATGGTTCTTCATTCTGATGTACAAGTAGGTTGGGCTCTACCTGCTTACATAAGTAAAAGTGGTCAGATATTTAAGTCAGGAGTGAATGGGAATGGGTTATTCTTTATAACCGAGCTTAGAAATGACACAAAAATCTCAAAAAAGGTAGCCGAACAAATACATAGTGGTAAATTAAAGAGCTATAGTATTGCTGGGAGTGCAATAAAGACTCAAAATATACAAAAAGGACTACAAGATGTTATGCAAGTAGATGAATTAGAGCTTGCAGAAGTAACAGTTTGTGAGAAAGGTGTTAATCAAGGAGCTTCTTTTGATATCATAAAGGCTGATAATGCTGCAACTTCAACCTGTATAGATGGAAGTTGTTTAGTAAAGGATGAAGAAGATGAAGAAGAAAATAAAAAGTTTCAAAAATCTGAGGTCAGTTATCAGAAAGCTACTGAAGGACAATTAAAACATGGCTTTAGTTGTGGTACATGCGATTTTTTCGTGAAAGAAGATGGGAGCTGTTCAATAGTAGAAGGCTCAATAGATGCTGATGATTGGTGTACAAGACACAGTGGAAACACACATGAAGGTCCATCGGATGATGAACCAGTTCAAAAACAGGAGGTGAACTTAATTATGACGAAAGATGGAGAGATTGATTTTACTAAATCATTTTTAGATTATGTAAAGAAAGAGATGCCCCAAGATGGAATTGAGGCGTTTCCTATTTTATATAACACTCAAGCAAGACAGGAAGAGCATCACAGGCTACTTGACAAGTATGGATTCCCTAGTGAGCTGGAACCTGAATATGCCAGAAACACCCCCGTGTCAGAGGAAGACCCTACAGGACATAGGTATGTTCCGTGGGCAGTGAATGCGGCTGGAGACAGTATAGGTATGCGTCATTACGATGAAGCTTTGACTGTTCCTCAAGTTGGGAAGTACCAAAAAAGAGGTGTGGTTGAAGGAGGTAATTCAAATGAGACTCCTGTATCTGAAATGAATACAACTGAGGGGTTTAATAATTTACTTTCTGCTATAACAGCTGAAAAAATAAAAGCCAGTGGAACCCAAGACTCAGGGGAAATTGAAATAAAAATTTCAAAAGCTGATGATTTTTTCAACTGGATGGCACAAGACCAAAAACATTTATATAAAGAGTCTTGTCCTTGTGAGTTCTGTTTTCAGAAATCTTCTGATTATAAAGGAACGGTTGAGAAGCCTACAAATTTTTTAGATTAAAGGCTGTAGATAATCCTTTCGCAGTTGCTACAGCCCAAGCGAAAAAGATGGGATATGAGACTTTTAAGGAAGGAAGTTTAGGCGAAAAGAAACGAGATGAAATAGCTGAAGCCCTAAAAAGGAAAAAATAAAACGGCTAGTATAATAATATAGATAGAAAAACTATCAATAAACTAGGAGGAATAAACAAATGGCAATTTCTATAACAGATGCTACGGATTCAAATAGCAATGAATTAGCAGGGAAGTTTGGTTCTCACACTGGGGACTTGAAGTACAAGGCAATTGAAATTACCTTTGATTCTTCTTATCCGACTGGTGGAGAAAGCCTAACTCCCGGAATGGTTGGTGGGTTTGATGACATTATAAATATCATTATTGAACCTTCAGATGGTATATCATTTTCGTATGACTATACAAATGAGAAAATAAAGGCATATGGGGTAGCTCCAGTACCGATAACAATTACAGATGATGACTCTGCTGCTTCTAATGGAGTTG
>Ga0209349_1000117_pt1 | contig 43025 bp, 47 predicted proteins | sample ETNvirnome_2_130_FD_184067 | JGI IMG/M metagenome (GOLD analysis project Ga0209349, IMG submission 184067) | Marine viral communities from the Pacific Ocean - ETNP_2_130 (SPAdes) (version 2) | ecosystem: Environmental > Aquatic > Marine > Oceanic | place: Pacific Ocean | collected 2013-06-22
ACGTACCCTTCTTAATACGATCCATCATCTTACTACGCACACGCTTGCTGTACTTCTTCAGTAACGTAGGATCATGCTTGGCCATTACGTCAACAGCAGCAGCAAACTCTTCTGGCTTGACGGGTTGAGTGCGGATGTCACTCTCATCCCTTAACGCATACTTTTCCCAACTCTCTGGCCCTTTGTCTACTTCACTTTTAAGTTTAGCTGTAAGCCTTCTTACTTCATCCCAACGCTGTTCACCTATTGCTACAGCTAAATCTCTAGCATCTGTCTGCGCTTCATTATGTGTTTGCAGCTTTCTGTGTGCGTTAGCATACACAGCAAGTGCATCATCAACGCTCTTCTGGTGATCTTCTACTGATACACCTTGGCCCTTTGCATTATTAACTGCATTTTCTCTTGCTTCTTTTTCAAAACCATAAGGATTATTTAAAGTACGATCAAGAAGGTCTAGCTTTTCTTGCATATATGTATGACCTGCGTGATACCGACCACCACCTTGAGCCATTCTATGAGTTAAGTCACCGCCGTGTTCTGCCACCACGCCAAGCACACCACCACCAGAAGCCTTGTGAATCTTTAGCATAGCAAATTCAGGGTTGCCTCGCTGTGCATTAGCAAGAGCGGCGGTGCGTTCTTTGAAAGTACCTTCTACCACCTGACCTCTTATATCCCCGCCTTCATCATACTCACCAGCTCTCCTATACTCGTATCCAGCTCTCAAAAAAGACTCACCAGTTGCTATAACTGTGCCGTCTTCCGCTTCGTACATTGAGTCATAAACCGAATCTTTTTTCGTCCTCTTTCCTAAAACAGCAAAATCGTCCTTTGCTTCTCTCTTCGTGTTATAAGGCCCACCAACTACCCCCTCATCCATCCGGTTAACGTACCACTTTTTATTCTGAAAACCTTCCACCGCCTGACCTCTTATGTCTTCCGCTGGCGCAGCCTTTGGCTTAAACTCTTCCGGTACATCTATAGGAGTTTTCCTAGTAGTATCAAACTTGTTAATCTCGTCGGCTGTTATAACCTTGGATGCAATTATTTCGTCTGACAATACTGGTTCATCTTTAGTCAACCATCGACCAAACGCCCCAAGTTTTTCTGACAGAGAACCACCTTCATCTTCTTTCCATGTTTTAGGATTAGCTTTGTGAGCTACAATAGAAATCTTACCACCACCCCACTCTTTGTTCTTCTCCCAATCCATAAACTGCGCCCATTTAACAGCATCAGTATAGCTTTCAAAAGTATAAATACCTCCAGAGCCATACCTTGTTTTATCAGCTTTAACGTAGTTAGTACGGCCTACTGCCATTGAAGAAATTATACCTTTTTTCTTTATGGAATCTATGTCTTTAGTTAAGGCGACATGATAATAAACCTTATCTGCTGGCGCTTCCTTAACAGGAGCAGCCTTTGGTTTCTTGGCCTCCTCATCTTTAGCCGCAACCCCTTCCTCGGTCAGAAGATCATCAGCATATCTCTTACCTCCTGACAACGGCCCAAAGTCATCTAACGGAGAGCGGACAGCTAAATCACCCAGCATCTTTGTCAGTTGCGTAGGCTGCAAGGCTGGCTGACGTTCACCGCGCATTGCCACCCAATCAGCTATACGTTGAAAATGCGCGTCAGTTAGCTCGCCCTCTTTTACAGGAAATCCTTTACGCGCTTCTCGCTCTAAGCGCCAGTCATCCATCCAACGTTGAAGCTTATCAGTCCAACCCTTTGGCGGATTGTTCATACGCTCCATCAAAGCCACCCCAGAACTCTCTGTAATACGCTCTTCTGCCCATAGCTTACGCCGAGCGGTGCTTTCCAACTCTTTCCATCTCGGCGAATCTTTAAACAAATCATTCTCAAACATCTCAATCAGACCGCTATGCTTCCTGTCTGGTGAGCGCTTTAGCACTTGATATAAACCATGCACGTATTCATGGAAAGGCGTATCAGCTTCCGCCCGTAAACTGTCTAACGTTATTGAATGTTCTTTTACATTGTACTTACCGCGCAAGTCTACCTTCTCGCCCTTCTCGCCCATCGCATATAGCTTAGGAATAGCCTTATGCCAAGTAATACCCAAACGAGCTGCAAGAGTTTGTGCAGATTTTAGAAGGTTGTCAGGTACAGGCTTAGGTTCTGTGCCATCTATAGCAGCCTTGCGCCGCGAGTGTCTTTCCCAATGAGCGCTTGCATCAAGCTCCCTAGCCGCACGTTCTTTACGCATGCGAACACGCTCTTCTTTAGCTTTGGTATAAGCGTTATTAGCTTCATCTAATGCAGCTTTCTTCTCAGCAACTAGCTTACGTTGTCTAGCCACAAATGGCGTATCATTAAGGTCGGGCGGAAGGTTGTTTAAATCATTCTCAGCCTTCGCTAACTCACCATGAGCCTTCATCCTAGCAGTATCCGTTTCGTCTATATCACGACTGACCTGCTTCTCGGCGTCAGCTTCCCGCTCCCCTGTAGGCTCTGTGCGTCTAGCCTCAGCAGCGTCAGCTTTAACTTCAGCTTCAGTTGACTTCACAACCTCCGCAGCATCAGAGTCTTTATCAACCTTCTCTGCAGCTTCTCTTAAAGACCTCTGGTGTCTGGCTGCAATCTCTGCGTTCTCTGCGATAGCTTCAGTTTCCGTAAGCGGTCGAAGCATACCAGTACGTTCTAAGAACTGTTTAGATGTTTCACCTCTGCGAGCTACTGTTGCACCTACCTTACCAAAGGCTCTTGTAGGCTCAGTAAACAAACCGCCTAACAAGCCAGCGGTTCCTATGCGGCCCCAATCCATGTCCTCGCCACGGAGCGCTTGCCCACCCGCTTCTATACCGGCCTCAAGGCCACCACCAAAGCCTGAGCTAGCTAGCGCATAACGTTGCATAGCAGTCTGCGAGCGAGTGGGAGCGTTTATAAACGCTTTAGGGATGTTGCGTATGGTAGTAAGCGAAGGTCTTGCAGCTACCAACGAAGGGGCAAACTGACCAGCTAGCGTCAAGTAAGGGTGCTTCTCTAGTGCAACCTGACGTTTAAGGGCGAGAGCCTGCTCTTCTGCATCATCTAAGGCTGCATCTTCTATACCTCGTTGGGCAGCACCTCCAGCAAAACCGCCACCGAAACCACCAACCAAGCCGCCTGCTAGAATACCAAGTGGCCCAAGAGGCGCTCCAAGAGCCGCTCCAGCAGCAGCACCACCCAAACCTCCAACACCTGCACCAACAAATTCACCCGCGCCCGTTAAGAACGCGCCCCCGCGAGTTGTCTCTTCGTAAGCTTTTTCTTCGGCAGTACGATAGCGATACTGCGTAGGGTCTAACCCCATCGCTATCAAACGACGACGGCGTTCTTCCTCGGTCATTCTTGTGTCGCTCTTGTCGGGCTGTAGCGTTCTGCGGAACTACGTAAAAGTTGCTTTCTTTCTTGCAGCTCTTTTAGACCTGCTCTAGCTTCTGCAATTTGATTAGGAGTAGCTTCTTCTACTGAAACAGAATCTTTGGACGGTGTAAAATCTCCACCCATACGCCACTTTGTTTTTGTTATCATACCCGTATCTACAATCTTCTGAAGCTCTGCAATCTTTTCATCATCATTAGCTTGACTCATTTCTGTGGGTGTCATATCAGCTATACTGCCTAGTTTAGTAAGCGTATCTTTTGACCACATTGTATCATCACTAGCAGGCGCTCCCGGCGGTGGTGATTCACCACGCTCTCTACGAACAGCATCGTCACCACCACCAGCGTCTATGCTACCTTCTTGCGCATCTTCTTGCGCCCATTGCGACCAAGGTGGAGCAATACCATTACCACCTCGCCGCAACGCCTCCGCTTTATAAAACTCTTTAAGACTCTCTAAAGCTTTAGGATCATCTCCGCTCATTGCTCTACGCTGCAGTTCTTTTATTGCGGCATCTTGTTGTAACGAACTTGTTCGCGCTTGATTGTATTGTTGTTCTGATTGATTTTTCAGAGCATTCTCCAAATACTCACGGTTCATCTGATTAGCTGCGTCTGCTCTGCCGGGACGAAATATCTTGTCTAGCATACTGTGGGCAGGTCTTATTATACCGGGAGTCTGTGCAATAGCCTGTGACTTTGGATCAACGTACGCAGGCGCTAATACTTCGCGGCCTTGGTTAGCTGCAGGCCGTTCGTTGCCTAGCGGTGTGACGTATTGAGGATGGTCTGGGCCTCTAGCACCCACACTTCGCGTAGGTAATGGTGGCGCAGGTTGGCCAGCTTGTTGAGCGGCCATCGCCCTGATAATCCAGTCTTTCTGCTCAGGCGTTAGCTGTACGCTTCTTCTACGTCTTTGTTCATCTTCGTATGCCATCGTTCTTATAAGTTAAAAGTCAGTCGCAGCTAGACCACCGTTTTGGAACCCCGATTCATAACACCATACCATCTGCGACTGACTAAATTCTACCAACCCAACTTACCTATGTTTTGCAAAACACCAACACCTTGACCTAGACGATCAAGCATTGTAGGTGCGTTAGCTGCAAATGATGCAGACTGTCCAGCAGCACCAAACGTATTATTTAAAAAGTTACCAGATTGTGCTGCTGTGTTTGTTTGCAAATTAGGCTGGCTAAATTGTTGTGCGCCAAACTGCTGTGACGGACGACCGAGTGCAACCTGCAAAGGATCAAAGCCGCTACGAGATGCAGGAAGAAATGAGGTAGCTTGTCCAAGTGCGCGGCCCAAAGCATCACGCCGATTTTGCACACCTTGGCCGAATGTCATTGCATCAGCGACAACATCTGTCATAGCACGTGGGCCAGATAACCCGCCAGTACGTGCAGCTTGCTGATTTAATGAGCGTTGTATCTCTTCACGTTCACCACCACTTAACGCACCAGTAAAGTAACCACCGGGGCGGTTTGGATCGTACATGGGGTTTTCTACGAGAGGAACAACCCGCCCGTCAGCATCACGACCACCACCAGTGTATTGTTGCTGCGTACGTGGATCAGCAAAGCTACGCAGCAAATCACCTAGCATACCACCCGCTGCAGCACGCTGCTGATAGAAAGGCTGATCTACTTGTTGCGCTTTAGCGTAAGCCTCATCTATAAGCTCCCCTCCCGGCCCACGCAAAACGTCTACCTGCGTTCCTGACCTTCGCAGCGCTTCACGGTATGCTTCATCACTTGCAAGCTGTCCATACTGAGGGATGAACGCTTTTGCTAGGCCAAGCTCCTGCTCTGCAGCATCCTGCCCGTAACGATTAACAAGCTCTAGTTGAGCGGCCAGATCACGCCCAGTCTCATCACGCATTATCTGCGCGTAGCCGGGTTTTGCCGCTCCTGCTTTTATGAGATCAACATCTTGTGTAGGATAGTAGTCTTGATACGCCTGAAACGCCTCTTGTGTCGTTTTTCCCGCTGATGGCGTAGGCCCACGACCGCCAAGCTGCGACAATCCATAAATCGTGCCAATGCCGCCTAACAAACCACCTAAATCACCTAACCATCCGTTACCCATAATCTTATCTCCTTAACTGCTAGCCATTATACCAGCTTGTTCTAGCTGGTACGTTAAATAGTTTATTTTTTCTGCAAGAATAATGAACGCCGCTTTATTGCCAGCATCCGTAGAAAAATCTAATGTACCTATCGTCAGTTGATCTGCCGCAGCACTTCCTGAGTCAACAGATGTGCCGTCTATTGCTGTCATATCCGCAACGTGTGTACATTTCTTAACAGTTCCTTGGTAGCCCGTGCTAGCGTATGGTACTGTCAAGGAATTGCGCCATGTATTTGCTGCGTCCTTCGATGCAAACAATACGTCGGTATCTGAAAAAGATGTGCTAGTAATACTAGTTGCCATAAGCTTGTGTCATTAAAGAATTTTTTGGTGTTATGTCTTGTGTATCTATGTTAATCATAGATAAAGCTGCTCCCGTATCCCAGTCAATTGTATAACTTAACTTCCACCCATTACGCCCTTGTTGGAAGTTAAACAAGAAATTTTGAACCTTGTTTTCACTGCCCCACATGATAGGATATTTATCACCATATTTAACTGCGTTTTCTGTAGGTGCTGTGATAGGCTTGCTAACAGTACCGGGAATTTCTGACTTTCTGCCGTTGGCTAATAACGAGGCTTTTATAGTACCACTACCATCACGTATTAAGAAACCTTTAGTGGGGTATGCGTCTTCACTATAAGTACCAGCTTGTCCATCAATCGGTGTTTGGTATGATGCGCTCGTAAAAGTACCTGTAAGATCATTAACTACTGAAAATGTCCACAAAGCTTCTTCTGTTAAAGTAAATATACCCGTACCACCAGATAACGTTGACGGCACATTAGATATACGAATCTTAGTACCTACAGGAAGATCATGTGGCAATGGTGTAAAACTATAAGGGCCGCGCACAACTACTATAGTCATAGGATCACTTGTCATCATAGTTCCTGTAGCTGAATGAAAAGTGTTAATACCATTAGGGCTTAGATAGCCCATCGCGCCGCCGCCCTCAGCAGCAGCCACATACGTCGCGAAACGAAACCAATCAACCTCCAACGGTTCATTAGCAGTGGTTAGAACACGAAGTTGCATGGGTTTCTGCTCTAATCGTGCATCTCCCGTACTGTAAGCCCTAGTCTGTACAAAACTCTTACTCCAATTATTACCACTGTACAGTTTTACAAAACGACCATCCGTGGTTGACGCATAAAGATCGTGTGTAGTACCACTATCAACTTTTGTAAACTGCGTAATACCACCGATAGCGTCATTCTGCCCTGATGTAGTACCAAAACCTGTATATTTATTCTCAGCTAAGTTATCAAAAGAAACAAACTTCTGTAATGTTATATCATAAACAAGAATACCATTACCGTAAACAGTCTTGCAAGCAAAATACGCATAATTATCAAACTCAATCGCAGCTGAAGAATCTTCGTCTTGTGCAATACCTTCAAACAATTTAGCAACCTTCAGCGAGAACGCACTGTTACGTCCTTCATTACGTAACTGCTGAACAGCGTTAAACGAGCGTAGTCCTTCTGCATCTATAAAAGCAAAATCCCCAAGAATATCTATAAACGAAAACTGATTAACAACTGATGCACTAAATAAATATTTCTTACTAAACATTGGCTCACCAAACACTGTTCGTGTGTAGTCTGGCGTAATAGCATACGATGATGTGCGTGTGCTAACAAAAAAACTATCCGTGTTAAGTGGTGATATGCAAGTAATAGGCTCGTAGCTTACAGCGTAACTAACAGCATCTGCGCCGTGATCCGCTTCCACAGAAGAAATTTTGTTACCGTCAGTACCAATCGCAACAACAAAGTCAAGCGGCCTACCACTTACGCTGTGGTATATAGATTTACCGTCAGCACTAACAATATACAACTTCCCATTAAAGTACATCATCTGCTTGCCAATAGGCACATACTCACGCCAGACTACTCCATCTATTGTAGTTCCATGCTCCGCAAAAGTCCTAGCTTTACGAACAGTAATTGTAGCAGATACATCTGTAGAAGAAAATGTTATAACGTTGGGTTGGTTTATACCATCCTGCACAATAATAGCTGCCACAGTCTTTGTTAGCTTTGCCGCACTCGTGTCTAATACTATATCTTCAGTTGAGCTAACAGCTTTATAAGCAAAAGTGCTAGTGCCGGGAGGAACCGCTTGAACGTAAACAAATTTAACGTCTGCGTTTAAACGCATGGTGGGATTTGTGCTAGCATCCCACAAATCTATCCATTTATTAGACGCTCTAGGTGGGTCTAAATTTGGATTGTCTATAACCAGATCTCCAGTATGCGCTAAACGATGCAGCAACTTTGCATTACCTCGCTGAAATACAAAAACGTAATCACCTACAGTATAAATACCCTGTAACCTGTTTTTAGCAGCGGAACCAACAGTTCCGCTAAAACCTATATCAATAGAATTTGGTGTACGCACAGGACGTAGATCACCGAAGCGGTTACGTACATTAAAAGCTAGCCGATACTCGTCATCAGCAAGACGAGAGTCATCAACTGCCATGTTCATTCCACCTAGGAACGATGTCTGTGAGTAGCTAGCCATGCTAGTTTATCGTGATTGTGCCTTTTGAAAACAGCCTTCTGCTCCTGTCCGCGTTCTAGATCAGCTTGCCTACGTGCAAGAGAACGTGTAGCTTTTCTGTCATGCAGTATCGCTTCTTCTATCTTACCCTGCTCTTCAAGGAATAACTCCATACACTTGCTAACAAGTATGTTGTCGTAGCCAACAGCAGGAAATTCATCAACGTCATTCTGCAAACGCGGAAGCGCTTTCTTATAAAGTATCTGTAATGTATGTGAGTCATCTGAAGCGGCAGATGACGAGAACGGAAACTCACTTACATCCACAATAAGATAACGTGACTCCATACTGTTCGACGGTATCTCAGCATAGACGATATCGTTATCTGTATAGTCAATTAACTGCGCCACACCTATAGTTGCTGTTGGTTTGTTTGTCCGTGTGAAGCTGACAACATCTGTAACAATTATAGCATTGCTAGGAGCAAGTGTAACGTTTGTTGACGAGGCGGCACTTGCCACAGCAGGGCCAGCTACACTTACAAGAAGAGCTTCACTATACGGAGTCTTTACTACAACTTCATAATCATCGTCTGTCGTTGTAACACCATAAGCACGAACGATAAGTTTATCTGTGCTGTTAGCTGCTTCTGTAATAGACGTAGGCAATGACACTTTCAACGGACTGTAGCCCTTCACGCGAAACTTGGCGTGATTCGTGTCCCAGTTATTCTCGCGGTAACGTGCCGTAAGAGCCTCTGTATCCCACATCGCGTTGTTACCTGCCTTCTCGCGTATGCTACGAACAGCATAAACATCCGCTGGCAACGCAACAGTCTTGTCTCCTTGCACATAGAACTCAGCTTCTTCCAAACATCCCGGCATATCAGACTGTTCGTAAAGCTCTTGCGCCGCTTCATTAAGGTAGTCAAGCAATAAAGCACGCTGGTCGGTATCACTAGGAGACATACCAACCTTCTTGCCGAAGCGATCTAAAATGTATTCTACACTCATCTTTTAACCAGTGCTGTAACAGCAGCTTTAGCACGCTTCGTAAGTGCGGACTTTGCTTTCGTAGGTGTTACCTTAACTATTGCAGACGTTGCCATTACTTCCTCTCCAACTCGTACTCAAGCTCGTTTATTGTTTTTAGCGCTTCTTTTACGAACTCTGGGGATGCGTACGCTGCCCTTCTGAACCCCGGATGCTCCATCAGTCTTTCGCTGTTGTTCAGGTTTACGCTTACGCAACCCGTCAACAACAGCATCAACGGCAGCGTCTTTAGCATCACGCCGACTTGTTGCTTTTGATTCTTTAGCAACTCCGAAGAACTTATCCAGAATCTTCTGAAGGGCGGGTATGGCTTTAGCGATTGCATACAGGAGTTTTATCACTTTTTCTTTTTCTTACGTAATACGCGGCGTACGGCAAGATTGCCAACAGCTACGTACTTCCAGTTAGGATCGTTAGTTTTTGGAACACTCATTTCGGCATACGTCGTTGGGTTTTTTTCAGCTTACTAAAAGCAGACTTAGGTTTTCCGTAATCCGCAGCCTTCTTAAGTATGTTACTTAAGAATTTAGACGGCCCACTTTTTCTTTTGGGTTTTTTCTTTTTAGGCGTTTTTTTACCAAGACCGCTTGTACGAGATGCCGCAGATGCAGCACGTGTGCTACCAATACCAGCAGATGTACCACCTGTTTTACCAGAAGCTAAGTCTTTAGCCTTCTTTACTTTATGCATCTTATGCATCTTTAAGGCAGCAGCAGTAAGTGCAGCACCTACACCAGCCTTAATTAAACCACCACCAGAACCAGACTCCATAGCACGTGCCATAGCATCTTGCTCTTTTTTACCTAACTCTGGTATTTTGAACTCAGAACCATACCTCATACCAGCGCTTTTTTTCCGAAGCGTTTTCTGCTCTGCTAGTAACTTTTCCTTAGCAGCAGCACGTTGAGCTGGAGTACGCGTTGGTTTGCGCTTTGTAGTGCTTTTGCCCGGAGTAATGTCCTTTGATATTACTCTACCATGTGGCTTACGCGTTTTTGTGGCAGAACTTTTACTGCCTACTGGTATACGCGCACCAAACTCTTTGGCTTGCGCTGGCGATTTACGTTTAGCTACTGGCATAACGGTAACGTACTTTTTGCCGCCAACCCTTTTAGCCTTTGCAGCACGCTTTGCTTGCCCTCGCGCTCGGCTTTTCTTTGCCAACTCCATCAAACGTTGGCCACCCTTCTTTCGTCTACCGTATGCCATATCAAGTGTTCCCTGTATCTTTCTTAATCCCCTTACGCAGGAAAAGTGCAAGTAGTGCCGTAATAACGATGTTCATCATCACGCCTATTTCTATATCTCCGCTAAGGTACGCCCCTACGGCTGCGAGAACTCCCCCAACCGCCGTCATATATGTCTTCTTACCTTGTAGTCCTTTCATAAGTTAATAACGTTTCTTGTTCTTCTTTTTGTTTTTCTTCTTCTGCCGCCTTGCAGCAGCTTTAGCTCTCTTTATACCTGTTTCAGTGTATGGATAATGTTTTCCTCCAACCTTTGACATCTTAATATGTTCTTATTTGCGAGGGCCTTTTCTACGTGACCTAATTTCTGCGGCTGCACCAAACGGAGAAAGTAACATACTTGTATCTATCTCAGAACTTTTAGCGCCTCTTGGTATACGCGCACCAAACTGTTTAGGTTGAATACCTAACCGTTTAGTACTCGGCACTATGACTGGCGGGAGGTTACGCTTGCGAGGTCTTAATCGACCTTCATTATCCGGTGGCCCAAAAGGCCCCGGGCTTCTTATAATCTCATCAGGAGGTCTGCTGGGGCTTATAACACGTGGGCCGCCAGTACGTTTTCCACGTGACGGAAGCGGAGTACGATAGTGCGGAGTCAAGTCTACCTTGATCTTCGGCTTCCTTTTGCTCAAGTCTTTTAACTTTTGTCCACCTTTCTTTCTAGCCATCTTATTTACCTTTCTTAAGTTGTTCTTTTATCTTCAACACAATGTAAAACAACGTCGCTGCTGATATACCTATCTTCAATATAACGTCTATCTGCAAAAGCCAGTTTCCAAGACCTGTAACAGACGCAATTCCAACTTTAATATCATCTAAACTCATTCAGTCGTTTTATCTTCATACTCTATATCAATAAAGGGCGTGTCAATCTCTAGCTTCCCCGGTAGTGACTTACACCCCGCACCGATCCAGATGATCGCCGCACTAATAATTGTAATCATTAAAAACCGCTTCATTCGTCTTCGATCAGTTCTACCTTTGTTGCGCTCAACTCACTGCCTTTCGGCAAATAACAATCGCCCCCGTTTATGGGCAGTCGCCGCTCAATGGTGAGTTCCTTCAACTGACAGTTTGGAACCACCATCGTCGAGGAACGATCACTCATCTGAAAGGTTGTTGAAGTGATTCCCATTCTAATCACCCGCGCCTGTCTTCCGCTGATATAGAGGATTTCGTCATTACGAAAACTGCTCCCCCAGAACACCAGTAAACCGGCGATAAACTTGGCCAACACATCCTTGCCCATCAACGCCACGAACGCCGCAATCAACAGCCAACCGTAGTGGCCAACCGCTTGCTCGGCTACCCTCTCCAAATACGCTGCGTCTATGCTGTTTGTCATTCACGTTGACAGTCTACATTCTATTCAGCGGATGCTTCCTTCTGTTCGGGTTCCGCTTTCGCCTCCAGACTCGCCGTCAGCAAAGCCATAAAATGACTCCTGCCGCCGTGCGCCTGTTCCAAGTTGAAGCTGATCTGTCGAATCTTGTTCTCAAGATCAGCAACGTGGTTCAGCAACACAACTTGTTCTTGTGACAAGTCCGCTGCGTTATGTTCTGCACCGTTGATAATAACGGTCTTTTCTTTTTCTTCGGCCATAAATCATCCCTCAAGCGTCTTCACCCTCGCGCTTAACTCCTGCACCGCCTTAATCAGCGGCATCACCAAGTTGCCATACTTCAACGACAACTTCCCGTTGGGCGACTCGTTCACCAGATCGAACTCAACACCCGCTTCAGCCATCGCGCTCTGCACATCCTGCGCTATCAAGCCGAGCCGCACGGTGTCATCATCGTCTGGCCGATCATCCGCTGGCACGGTGACTGTCTCGTAAACTGCATCTTTTGCCTCGATGGCAGCACTCACCAATCGGCGTTCAGTGATCTCTTCACGCGCCGGTTCAGCCGGTCTTGTGATGTGCGTCTCTGTCCACTCGGCGGCAGCTTCTTGTTGGATGTAGTCTTCCAGTACCGGAATACAGTGCTTTTCTACGCACTTCGTCCCGTCCTCGTTGTACAGATCGCATTCCTCATACAGCGGCGTGCGTTCGGTGCGCGTCACTTCTTCTGAAATCTGCTTCTTCACCCACTTGCCGTCCTCTTCGACGATCTCTTCGCGGGTGACAGTCTCGGTGACTTCCTTCTCGTCGTGCTTGTGACGCTGACCGACGATCTCCTCAACGGCTGGATGAACTTCCTCGCGGGTTTCTTCTTCAGTCGCCGGTCGCGCTTCTTGGACAACGTAGTCTTCCCACACCTCGTCAGCCGCTTTGACTGCTGGGGTGACGAGTTGTTCGCGGGTCTGTTCGTTGTAGCTACCAACTGAAAGTTCCGCTGGATAATCGGCGGGGTTAACCGATTTGTAAGTGACAGGTTGCAACTTCTCAACGAAGTCCAGACCAAGATCAGAGTTGGCAATATCACGCTTGATTCGGCGGTCAGAAAAAGCAGCGAAATCTACCTGACCTTCAATCGAACCAATCTGTGTGTCTCCCAACACAATCGAATTTGCACCGCCACCAATTGCGTTGAAGCCGATAACAATTTCGTTGTCAGCGTTAGTCGCGTGAACTCCCCTTGCATTGTTACCAATGTAAATGCTGTCAATCGCCTTGGTCATTGCGGTGTCACTACCACCAGAGTTGTAGTAACGACCGGCGTCTTTACCAACGGCTACGTTACCGTCAGCATCTGCGTGATTAAGCGAATAAAACGCATTAACACCGATTGCCGTATTATCGGTCATTGCAGTAGCGGCAGAACTCATCGAATACGCACCTACTGCCGTATTGTAACCTCCACTAATCGCATTGTTCATGCAGTTAGAACCAAGGGCCGTGTTGTAATTGCCTGCCGTTGATGCTAGCAGCGCATTGTAGCCAAGCGCGGTGCATTCATTGTCATCCGCAATCGCATTCCCCGCTTCGTAGCCGATCAGCACGTTCTTTGTGCCGCTGTCGATTGCGTAACCCGCACTAGCACCAATCGCTAAATTGATCGCAGAGTTATCATTCTGTGTTGCCAACGCGCTATCACCAATCGCAAGACAGTTTGATGCCAAATCTTCCGTGCCTAACGCATTCCTGCCAATGGCGATGTTCTTGTCAGAGTTGCCAGCTAACGCATCAGCAGCTTGATACCCAATGGCCACGTTGTAATCGCCGGTGGTCATATTCACACCAGCAGACATGCCGATCAACACGTTGGAAGCACCCGAAGTGAGGTCGTAGCCAGCCGATCTACCAACGACCACATTGTTTGCACCAGTTACGACTCCACCGCCGCCAGCAAACATTCCAACATACACACCGTTGGACACACTTGTTGCGTTCAGACACGCAGAACGGCCAACAACCGTATTGTCATTACCAGTAATCACACCAACACCACCGGCCAGATAACCCACATACACGCTGTCTGTGCCGGTGGATAGATTATCCGCAGCATAATATCCAACTGCCGTGTTGTTAGCAGATGCGATGCTTTGGGAGTTAAGTGCGTTCGTACCAATTGCTACGATACCGTCAGCACCAGTTGCCTCTGTGGCCAGCGCGTTTCTGCCAACCACAACGCAATCATCACCGCGAGTTCCTCCACCGCTAGTTCCAGCAGCGGCAAGCATCGCACCGTCGCCTATCGCGATATTGCCAATGCCTTCTTTAGTTCCCCCGGCAGCATTGTGTCCAATGGCGATATTCATTGTTCCCACAGTACACGCATCCAGCGCGTAGTTGCCTATGGCAATGTTTTGGTTGCCGGTGGCGTTCGCGCCGGCTCCGGCATTAAGTGCGGCGTAACCAATGGCAATACAATCGTCTGTGCTAGTTGCATAAGTACCAGCGTTAGAACCAAGAAAAGTGTTTCTGTTGCCAGTTGTCGCGTAACCAGCTTCACGACCAACAGCCGTATTGATCGTGCCGGAAGAAACCGTTTGTAAAGCACTAGCACCAACAGCAGTGTTGTAACCACCGTTACAAGCAGTCAAAGCACTTGCGCCAACCGCCGTACAGCTAGTAGCAGTTTCGATAGCACCTAAAGCATTTGTACCGATGGCAGTTAAACTGGCAGCACTCGTCGCTGCATCTGCTGCACCACTACCTATGGCTGTTGCGTTGCTGCCTGTGAATGCGTTGAGTGCTGATTTACCAACCCCAGTATTATCGTCACCGCAATTTGAACCAAGCGCACCATAACCAAGTGCCGAGTTGTTATTGCCGTCATCTGTCATTGCAGACGCACGACCAACTCCCGTGTTGTACTGTCCGCTGGTGATATTTGACCCAGCATTGTATCCGACAGCGGTATTGGCATCTGCGGTATTGTTGTTTAGCGCAGTTAATGCGTTCTTGCCTATGGCGGTGTTTTCAATGGCAGTTGTTGCAGAAGCATTTGCGTCCAGCGCATCCATACCAACCGCTGTACTTGCGTTGTCGCCATTCGCACCGTGGCCAATGTCCAGCGAGCCGATTGTGATTGTACCGGCCATCGAGGTTACGCCAGTGCTAGAAACCTGCAAGCCAGTATAGTGAATACTGTATGCTTGCGACGAAACCGTTTGGCTTGTCGTAACTGTAATAGAGGTGTTGCTGGCTCTTGCTGTTATCGCACCAGAATTTGTGCCATCAGCATAAATAAACTGACTGCCGATCATTGCGGCTGTCCAAGTCGTACCACTACCAGTAACAGTCGTACCAGATTGTGCCGCTGTTCCCGTGCTGTACCGTGCTGGGGAGACAGACATTATCGAAGCTGGTGTATGCACCCCTACACCCAAGTTCAATACGCCTCCCTGTTCTTTTATAAAAACACCATTTGCTGTACCGTCTGACGGTTGCCATTGCATCACCTCGCCGGTTCCATCCGACTTGATGATGGGTTCGTTTTCGTAGGACGTACCCGTTGTGTGAATCGAACTCTGTTGTGTTATTCTAGCCATGACTTATGTTCCGTATGCTGTTCCCGGCGTGTGACTGCTATCATTAACCTGTACACTAAAGACTACAGCAGTAGATGTTACTGCACCATCACCACAAGCTGTCACATCTACGTAAGAAGCATCATTAATCTCCGCTTGCGACATTGGAGAAAGCTTAACGTGATAAACAGCAGACGTAGCTGTTCCACCTACAAGAATACAGATATTGTTACTGCCAACATTTTGCACAAGTGCGGTGCTGTATCTATAACGACCGTCCAGCAACTTAACCGACTCCGTTGTTACAGGCACGGTAAGTATAGAAGGCGTATTAACTGTACCATTCTCAGCAAGACCTAAGGGTAATTTAACTGTAGCCATAATATTTTAAAAGAAAGTAATTGTAGGGTAGGTGGCCCAAGCACAAACCACCTACCCTACGTGTTGTTTACGACGTGCGACGCCGCTTGTATATGATCGGCAAGCAATACCGAACATCACCAGCAATACCACCAATAACAGCCTGAGAGATAAACTTCAGGTAGTCACCGTAGACGTTAAGCTCTGTACCCGGTGTGGCACTTATAGCAGTGCCACTTGTCGGAACCAAGAACTGATCCGTCAACGTAACTTCACCATTCCACTTCATAGAATAGAACTTCTTAGCGTTCATGTTCTTCGATGCAAACTCTTTTGGCGGTGGGCCAACGTTGATTGCTTTGAAGGCATCTGCGCCGACGAGGAACGCTATCTCGTAAGAAGCGTTACCTGCGTCATTCTCAGAACCATCACTATCGAAGCCAGTATCACCGTCACCGATTGCTGTATAAGCTGGATTCGGGACGACTTTACCACCGCTTTCCTTTTGCGGTACAACGAAAGTACCGTTATGGTCAAACCGCATTGGATACGGATCGAACTTAGCTGTGACCTTGCCAAACAAGTCACCCGCAAAACCATCCTGTAGAAGGTTTAGATTTGCAGGAGCAAGCGTAGTTGTTCTCACAGTTGCCGCTGCACCAGACGTAGCAGCAGAACTAGTAGCAGTCCGCAAGCTATCATCCCACAACAGCGAAGCCCATGCTTCTGTAGAACAGATAAGCAAGTATTTACCCTTAACCATCTCTGAGGTTTTAGGCACGTTATACAAGCGATCAAACGTAGGAGCTTGAATATCTTCCTGCAATACAAGCATTGCCTTGAAGATTTCCTTCAACGTTAGCGCACTAGAAGGTACGTCACCGTCATCAGAACCACCAGCAGAACCATCAGTGCAATCTTGGCGGAACTGATCTCCACTAGACTTAGCTATCGCTTCCGTTGTAGCTCCTTGAGTATCAAGGCCATTCTCAATATCGCGAATGTTATCTTGAGTGAGCGATGTTTTCTTGATACCGCTAGCGTGACCAATCTGAGAACTCAAACCTTGTCCCACGATATAAGCATCTGGAGCTTGATAGTACATAAGCGTACGAATGAACGTATTGTTCGCATTCTGAATCTGACGAACAATGTCAGACTGAGCGTAGCTTAGGTGATCTCTCCAGAACGACTCAAAGTTTGAGAGGAAGCGGAAACGATTAGACTCAAATCGGTGCATACCGAGTTTGGCGTCTTCCGTGCGCTCACCAACCGTGAACTGATCCTTCTTCGGGAAAGCCGTAAGAATTTCAGGCATGAAGGTCGTACGAAGTACAGGAGAGGGCGTTGGAGTTGTCCCAGTTAGGGTACTCCCCATATTAGGTTGCCATTTAATCGAACCGAAGAGTTGATCGTAGATGTTCCACTTCGGGTAAAGGGCAACCTCGTTTTTTGCCAGATAAAAATCGAGCTGCTTAAAAGCAGACCCAGTCTTATCAACGGCACTGTTAAGTGCATTAACAACTGATGCAGCAGTTACTGAACTAGCCATAATATTTTAGTATTTATATGTTAAAAACAAAAAAGACGAAGAACAACCAGCGCGTTCCTCTTACGCTGCGATGCCCTTCGCCCAGTAGCAATAACAACACTAAAAACCAGTGCAGGGGTATGCCCTTACCCTATTGAAGCATATATACTAGTAAAGCAAGAATCGTGCCAAGTTGGCTGTCTTCTAAAGATTCATCCAATCTGGCACACTAAGCTCATCTTCCGAATCTGCACCTGCGCTAGAAGATTTCCTGCGCGCTTTCGGTTCTTTGCGCTTTGCTTCTTTTGCTTTAGCGCTTTCAGAAGATGAATGTGCAGCCTGTAGCTGCAACGTTACAAATAAATTAGAAGCAAGTTCCGCCATAGGGTGTTTGCGGAAGGTTTTAGGCAACGCCTCCGTAAAACCATCTTTTAGCTCTTGTATAGTTGTCGCGCCTGCATTGGGTACAACGATCTTTTCTTTCGCTACTTTCTCATCTGTTAGCCACGCAAAGTTCGCATTCTGTTCACGCTCAAGTAGCGTAACTGCATCGTTGTAGCTGCTTTTGTGTGTGTCGCTTACGCCGTTAAGATCATCTGTGAACTTGCGGCCAAGACCAACAGCTTCTTGTAACGCCATCTCCACATCTATCTCTGCTTGTTGCGTTGGCTTGAAAGAATTTTTTTGCATAACGAGCTGTCCCTTGTCGTTATAGCCTTCGATGTTTTGCCATGCGTCACCGTTGCGGATCTTTAAAAGCTGACTGCGCCAGTGTTGCTGCTCTTGTTGTGCTTGCGATAATTTACCGTAGATTTCTTTATAGTCTTCGCTTAGGATGTAACTATCAGGGTGGTCAGCAGTAATACGCTCTTTGTCACTTGTGCTATCTAGCTTCTGCTGAAGAGCGGCAGTCTCTTCTGTTCTTTTTGCAAAATGCTCAAATGCCTCATTCGACATTTGCTTGAGGTACTTTGCATCTTCTGTGTTGAAGCGACTATAATCTCGTGCCTTAACAACTCTATCCGTAGCCTTCTTTAGAGTTGAAGACAAATCTTCACTATCTTCAGCAGCCTCCTCTGCGTCCTCGCCATCCTCAGATTCTCCCTCTTCGTCAGCTTCCTCTTCTTCGAGATCTCCTTCAGGCAGTGCAACCTCTTCTGAAAGCTCTCCATCTGAATCTCCATCTGACTCTTCACTTTCGTTGTCTGCAACCACTCCTTCATCATCGTCTACAAGACTACCTTCTAGTGGGTTGAGTGTTGCTGTTGTTTGCTCTTCCTCGTTGGCTTGTTTGGTCAACGATTCCTCTACTTCCGTATTCTGCAATACTGTCGGCATCTTTAATGTGTGTTATGATTTCGTCTAATTGTATAAGTTTCGCTACAAGACGCACAGTAATCTCTGGATTATCATGCTTTTGCGTAGCAAATTTTATTTCATTTAAGAGCTTTTCACGCTTCTCGTCAATAAACTCTAAAAAAATTCTTGTCTGTTGGCTATGCTGCCAACTTTCAACCTGTTGGCGCAGGAGTTCTCGGCTGCTGTTGCTGTGCATTTTGTTGGCTTTGTCCTAGAATGTCTGCTACTTGCGCTTGTAGCATTTTTATCTGTTGCTCAAACGGCTGCGCTTCTTCAGTAAGCTGCCCTGTCTGCTGATCGACAACTAGCGAGTTTACAACTTGCAACAATTGCTGTAGGAGCTGGTCTTTCTCGTTGCCTACTTGCAGCATCTTAGCGTAAGACTCACCTTCATCAGGAAACATAAGGCGCATCATGTTCTGTAAGAAGACGGGTGCAAGAGGGGTTTGCGACACAACTTGCCACGCCATCATCATCTTCTGTGACTTCTCTTGACGTTCGATAACGTCTACATCGCCAGCAGGTTTAATGTTAAATTCGTGATTAAGGAAAAGGTCAAGAGATGCGGCTGGGCGAAGTGCGCCTGCAACAACGCGAGACTGGTAGATACGCCAACACCACTCGTAGACATCCTTGAGAGCTATACTAAAGAGCGAAACTTGCGTAGACGATAGTTGCTGTGCTTCACTAGATGCTGCTTGAATCTCTGTTGCGGTCTTGCGACTATCCTTGCGGTTCATTGCCGCGTAGTTTATCTGCGACTGCTCCTGAGCATTCTGCGACATAAGTGACTGTATTGCCGCTACCATAGATGTGTCAGGCGGTGTAAGCTGAAACTGTTTGATGTTCGCGTCGATTAACGCTCCCGGCTGAAAACGTACAGATGTTTGTACATTCGTATTGTTTGGGTCTTCGTTCTCTTTCGCAAAGTAGAAGTTTGCGGCGCGACGATGGGCAGTTACGAACGAAGACATCAGCGAGGTGATTGTCTCCTGTACTGTGCGATCTGAGAAAGCGCGGCCTGTTGCGTTCTGTATAGCGCTGTCTTCCAGAATCATGTACGGGAATATAACATACGGGTAGTCTATCTCGTCTTGCAATGTCTCACCGTCGCGCCTGCCCAAGTACAAAGGCCGAGGCTCACGTAGCCAATCGTCACACTTTGTACAACATGACCATGCTACGAAGACTTTGTTCTCATGCTTGAACATTACCTTCTCTATTTCGTAAAGAGACTCTACATCCACGTAGTTTGCACTACTGCTGTCAGGGTTGTCGCCTAAAAGTATATCAACAACATCTTCATTGAAGTCGTCGTTGTCAACCATGTCACGTAGCTGTAACGCTGTGAAGTAATGTCGGTGAGCAATCATCTCACACGCTTGTATATCTCGCGTGTCTGCAGGAAATCCAAAGTCTTCGTAGTTGACTGCTTCTACAGCAAAATGCCCAGACTTATCTTCGTCAAACTGCACTTCTGCAATACTGTAACCATGCAACTGCATACCGTCAATGATCTTAAACAACGGCACTTGCCAGCCGGAGTAACGTGTTTTGTCAGTGAAGTCACGCTCAAGCTCGCCTGTTGCAGTCGTTGGCTCTGTTATAGAGGTGAAGATTGCGCTGCGCCTGCTGCCGGTTATGTACGCTACATACTTAGACTGCTCGCGGCGGATGTTCGTGTCGATGATGTGCGCCGGGACAAGAAACTCGTCCTCATCAAGGTGGCCGTCCGAACGCTCCGCTTCAACATTAATGTCTAGTTTGCGCGAGTTGCGGTTTTCTGATGCTGTACTTCCTAACGTACCAATGACATCCAGCAACTCACGTATTTGCGTGGTTGCGTCCTCGTATTTTGTGAAATCCTTATCCACTTGCAGCTAATCTTTCGTTTAATTGTTCTACTTCTTCAATAATCTCATCACTCCAGCCAGTAGATTTGAAGTACGGCTGAAAATCACGACGCAAACGAGATTCTAACGTAGGGTTGCGGTCAGGTTCTGGCTCGCTTATCTCATTTAGTTTGTACTGCACAACAAGCTCACGTGCAGCCATACGGCTAGGCAATATGCCACGGTAATCAGCGAAGGCAAGAACAAAAGCATCAGCACGGTCAGGAGAGGCATGGCCTTTAGACTTTGCTTGACGTTTGCTTTCTAGTTGTATTTTGTTCTGCGGCGTAACTGTGTAATAACGCGATGCTAGCTGCTTGCGTAACGTAACGTCTGTGGGAATTATGATTTCGGCATTCTCTATGTGCCGCGCAATGCTGTACCACAACTCCGCACCTCTGTTAAGGTACGCCAGTTTGTTATAAGGCGCTGCTTGGTTCAGTACGTAGTTTACGTTCCAACCATCCCTGTTAAGTTGATCCAGTATGGGCTTGCCTAGTCCTCCAGCGTCACCGTATATGACGCTTTGTACATTGTCCAAGTCGTACTTATAAAAGACTTCCGCGAGTTTTTCTATGAGGATTGTTGTGTCATGGAACTTGAATGCCTCAACACCTATAACCTTGTTTCCGTTACGTACGACAACGACTTGCTCGTCACCACCAGCAGAAAGATCAAGGCCAGCTATATTGTATGGCTCTTCAACGTGTTCTATTTCGTACTTGTCAAGTTCTGCAATCGTCGAGAAGTTTATGACAACCTGCTCTTCCATGCCGCCAAACTCAGCCATTACCATAGAGCGATAGAGGGCGGAGTTCTCGCCGTACGTGTCGCGTATATCTGTTATATAGTCTTCGCTGAGATGTGGGCAGTCGAAAGCTGTTACGTGGTGCTGTTTCCAGATGCCGCCAACACAAGAGTTATAGAAATGTCCTGTAGGCAAGCCGGGGCTGCTTACGTCAATGCGTTTGGTGAAGCCTGTACAACGCGCAAGGGCCATAAATATATCGTCAGGTATGGACTTTGCCTCACTAACTAGTATTGCAAACTGACCTTCTGGCACGGGCGGATGCCAACCCTCGGCACGGCCAGCTTCATCCGTCACGAACATCTCTATCGCGGAACCATTGACAAGGTTCTCGTAGCGCCGATAGTTTTGCTTCCAAATCTGCGCCCCGAACATTTTGTTCTGCGCCGTTGTCAGTTGCTTGATGTACTTGTCCGTTTGCCGGTCTAGCTGGTTGCCAGAAGCGGACGTAACGACAGACAACGAGTTTTCATAGCGCAGTGAGAGCCATACCGCACATGGCGCAACGATGAAGTTATCCTTGCCAGAGCCATTGGCAGCGCGAACAACAGACTTATACGGTTTGTTTGACGTAGATGGCTTTGCGAAGTCGCGTAATATCTCTACTTGCCAAGGATGCAATTTAACGTGGCCATCTAACAACGTATCGTCACACACAAGAAGCATCTCATGTGGATCAGCAAACTTAATTACGTTTTTCTCGTAGCTTAACATGATAACGTAGCAGCTTGACCGTTGTTAATAACCTCTTGCGCCCGTTGCATCCGCTCCGTGAAGTCTGAGAAGTTTATACTGTGCTTCGTCTTCTCCTTATCGTACTGCAAACCAGCAAGGAACTTAGCTGCGTCATTACGCACACGCTCGTTCTCTGCATAGTTCATTAGTTCTATAAGAACGCGGACAGCGCTATCACCAAGGTCTTCCAACTTGTCGATAGCTTGGCTTGCGGAAGCAACTTCTGGTGAGACAAGATCAACAACTTCCTTATCGTAGCGTAGGTCTTCAGCGACTTCCTCATTAGAGAAGCCCATACGCTTTAACTGATATATCTGTTCGTTAGCTGCGCTCATGGCTCCGGCCCATCTCCATAATCTCTTACAAGTCTACCACTTTCATCACGAATAAAATTACCATACTCATCCCGCGCCCACTTAAATGCTTGACCTTCTGCATCCAATTCTTCCAGGGTAACACCCAACATTTCTCTATCAACATCAAAGTCTTTTTCTGAGAACTTAGAGTTAAAGTATTCATCTAATGATTCTTGTTTTGCATCTTTTAAACCTTCCAACTTAATTCCCATACGATCTAGTATATCAATATTTTCCAAATCTAATCTACCTTCAATTTTATCACCAACACTCTCCTTAATAGTAAATTCCATAGCAAAATCACGAAGCATTTCTGGTAAAACATCACGCATCTTCTTCTGCGCTTCTGCGCTACGTTGTACATTATCATTATTAAGCCATGCCCTGTACAAAGCTTCCATAACAGAAATATTCGGATTCCTGTCTCTAGCAATTTTAAGTTGACGATTCAATGATTCTTTAATCTGATCTTTTGAAGCCCATGATCCCCAAACTTCAATCATTGTATCAGAAAACTTGTCTACAAGTTTTTCCTCAATCTCTTTTGTTTTTTCGATATGTTCTTCTGGTGTTGGTACTGTTGGTAGCTTGGTTGTAAATGGCTTATCTGGCGGTAGTACCGTTATCGGCGGTATCCAATCGACTGTCTCGTCAACGTCAGGTCTTGGGCCTTTGTAATCATCACCTTGCTCTTCTACCCACGCATCAACCTCTTCTTTTGTCCATGTCTTGCCTGTCGGCGGTTCTGGTTCTCCTATTACGAAAGGAGTCTCACCTTTAGGTGCTTCACCCGTTGGTAATTCTACCATTGGTAATTCTACCACAGTTGTGGGAATATCAGTTACTGGCTCACCAGTAATCGGTTCACCTTGTTGTAATGACTTCAAATAATCTTGTACTTCTGCTTCTGGTATAATTAGCCCAGCACTAAGCTCTTGTTTACCGATAGGAGTTTCTGAACCTGTATAGAAGTTTTCGCCACCCTTGTCGGGAAGATCGCTCTTTCTAACCTTTCCTTCTGTTAATGTACCTTCTCCTGTAGGTTCATAACCAGACGTAGGTATATGCTCAGGTAGTCGCCCATGTCTGCTCAGGAACGCATCCATCGACACTTCCTGCTGTGCGTCACCAGCACCACCTTCTTCTGGATAAAGCTTTTTACGCCACCACTCTGCTGTCTGTCCGTGGAGTTTTTCAAAGCCCTCCTTCTCCTGTCCGACAAGTGATTGTAGCCTCTCTTTAATGCTTGCGTCTTTTGGAGGATTTTTGTCCATCTTATTAAGCGTGACGTTTAATAACGGTTTGACAAAAGGACGCAAAACATTACCCGTAAATTCCGTAGCATTTTTTCTTATCCAACCAAGCTTAGTCGGATCAGCTTTGTTATACTCAGGGTGGTTATACCCAGATACGTTTATAGCGTCTTTAAGGAAATCGTTCAGTTCATTTACGGCTTGCAATCCAAGTATGGGCGGAAACTCAGCTGCAAGAAGAAGTGCAGGAAGTTGTATATCGCCATAGCCTTGTCTATCAAGCTCTTTAAAATCTAACGTTAGTACGTTTATAAGTGCTTGTGCATAACCTTTTATAGATAACCCAAACTCATCACCCTCTGTAACAGAGCCTCGCCCACCCTTTCTTTCGGTAAAGCGTGTTAACTCGTCAACTACTCCATTAAGGATTTTACCAGAAGCAGACAACACACCACCTACAGTTTCTCCAGCACTTCTGAGAAAGCCCTTTATCTTTCCAAGACCTGTTGTAACATTAGCAACTACGCCGGGATGTTTATAAAAAAGAAAGTTTCCTTCTGCATCTTCTGGAAATGGCCCGTAGATACCAGTTTGAGCTAAACCTGCACCTTCTTGAGATTCTCCAGATGCAGGGTCTTCACCTTTCCATTCAAAAGCGGGGCCAAAACCTCTGTGAACATCTGTCCAAAACGCTTCAGCGTCCTGCATCATTTCGTCTGTGCGGTCTTCTTGTAAGTCCATGTAATGTTCTTGCACATCATCGAAAAGGTTGTCTACATCAATTTCAAGTATCTCTGGTGTTATGTCAACATACGAAGGTGTACGTCGGCGATAAGGTTCTTCTGGCTTTGCTATTTCTATACCACCTAAAACGTCTTCTGGTATCGTAGGGAAGTTTGCACCGAAGTAGTATTTAGATTCCGCAGGTTTTCCTAACCGTTGCCAAAGAACTTCTGGGCCGGTAAATACGTCTGCACCGCCCAGAAGTTCTTGCCGCACATCTGCATAACCTTGTGGGCCGCTGATATTAAAAGCATCTCCACTGCCTTGCAAATACTTATTTGCCATATTAGATGTAGTAGATACTAGCGGCCTCGAAGTGACTAACCCTTGTGCAGGTTTTTTGTAAGCAAAAGGAGCCCAAGGAAAGTCACTCAGTGGTGGATCGCTTACAGCTTCTTCTTCAGATGTGCTAAAAATTTCTTCACCAGCGATGTCATTTATAAAACCTTTTATTGCTATTTCTTCTGGGTCGATCAACTCGCCTGTTACGGTACTTACTGGTGGGTCTTCCGAGGAAGGTTGGTCGGCAACACTCTCTGGGTCTAAGATATTAACTCCCAACAGATCACCCGCTGTCGTTGTAATTACGCCAGCCGCAGGTGATGGTTGTGATGTTAGTTGTTCTTGCTTTGCTTCCTGTATTTTTTGCTTTGCTTCCTCTGCCTGCTGAGCAGCTAGCTTTTCTGCTTTTTCTACGCGAAGGCGTTCTTCTTCCTTCTCTTCAGCAATACGAATACGCTCTGCCTTTTCTTCTGCTTCAGCCTCTCGTTTACGTTTCTCTGCTTCTGCAGCTTGTTGGTCGGCTATCTTTTGTAGCCGACGAGCTTCTTCCTCTGCTTCGCGTTTAGCATTTGCCTCCGTTATTTTACGCGCAGCCTCTTGCGCCTCCGCAGCTTTGCGAGCATCTTCCTCCGCTTTTTCTTTTGCTATGCGAGCCTCTTCTTGTTTTTGCCGTGCAGCTTCAGCAGCTTCTTGTTGTCGTTTTTCTTCTGCTCGCTGAGCTGCTTCTACACGTAAACGCTCTTCCTCTGCATCTTGGTTAGCAATGTATTGTCCTTGGCGAGCTTTTTCACGTGCGTGGTAATCTGCGATAGCTTTTTCTTGTTTGGCTCGCGCAGCAGCTTCAGCCCTTTCAGTATCTTCTCTTTGCTTTGCAACTTGTGTTTTTGCCCATGCGTCCTGCTTTGCTGTCAACGCATCCTGCTCCGCTTGCCAAGCCGCGTCTTGTTCTGCTTGCCAAGCCGCTAGTTTATCAGCTTCAGCCTTTTGCCTAGCTTGCTCTGCGGCTTGTTCTGTGGCTAGTCTGTCAGCGTCAGCCTTCTGCTGTTTTGCATTTTCAGCTTCTTGTTCTTGTATAGCCTCGACATTAAGCTGCGTAAGCGTTTGCTGTAAAATTGGATCGTAAGCAGACCACTTTTGCCCCCAAGGACTTTCAATCGTTTCTGTTTCGTGACTAATAATATTACCAAACGCATCTCTGGATATGTTTTCAGAAAATGATGGCCCTTGTGCATGTAAGTATTGAGCTACATTAGGTTTTGTAACCAGACGACCTTCACCGGGATTGCGTAACTCAGCGTCAGCACCTTCTCCACTTACAGTGTAATTTCTGCCTAGAGCTTCATCAGGCTGCGTATAACCAGCAGGGGCTACACCAGCTTCGTTAAGATTTTTTGCAAGAGTTTCTAGCCCTTGTTTACCGTAGCCACTCAATTCCGTAAGTGCAGTTATGTAAGCTCCCACGTCAAAAGATGTCGGCGCTGCAGAAGTAGCGGTAGTTGGTGTTACACCGTATTTTGTATATTCGTTTGCAGCATAGTTTGGATCAAGCCATTCAGGAGAAATACGCCTACCACCAGCACTAACTTTACCAGAAGCTAGATTCATTGGAAAAGGAATAGGTTCACCAGCAGCATAGGGGCCACGTGCGCTTTCTGCTGTAAGCCATAAAACGTTATTTAGTTCTTCTGTTGATATATGTGAAAGATCTGGAATGGCGCTTTTTGGTGCTTGTTGATAACGATAACCTTTTAACCAAAGATCGGGCGCTTCTGGTAAAGATTTCCATTCGTCAGTAATACGCCCTGGGCTGCCGGGTGTTATTACTCTGTACTCTTCCATAGGCGCTGCTGGCGTTGCTTCAGGAAAAACATCAGTACCTATCGTAGACCCTGTAATATCTAGTGCTGAAATCGGAGAGCTGCTTGTTGTAATTGTTGGCGTTTCGGTGTTACTTGCTTGCTGCGCAGCTTGTCGAGCAACTTCTGCATCATACGCTACTGTTCCTTTTTGTAGTGGCTGTGACTTTAGTTCAGTTGTAGGACGCCATTGATCGCTACCGAAACCACTACCAAAGCCACTACCACTGTAGCTTGTTTGCACAGGCGGCTTAGGTGTTAGTACGTTAGTAAGCGCAGGCCACATTGCTTCGTAACTAGCACGTTTGCCTGCCATGTTCGGCGCTTGTTGCGCGTAACGAACATCTGACTCAGTTAGCGGAAACCATTGCCTTTGATTTGCGGTAGGTTCCCAGCTTGTAGCTCGAAAGCCTTTATCTCCAAGAGATTGAAAATTTGCGTCTGGAAATTGCTGACCTAGCTCCGCCGTTAGCGCTTCATAGCCACCCGCTGCGGGAAGCTTTGTAAGCGCTTCTATAAAAGCATCAACCGTATATGGCTCTGGCATCTAGTCAGCTTTTTGCTGCGCGGCCCAGTAGCGCATGAGCGGAGTTGCATCACATATATCCAGCGTTTCTTGCGAAAAGCCCCCTTGTCTACCATCAACCGTCATAGCATCTTACTATATAGCAAGAATCGTGCCAACTCTCGCGTCTTCTACTGCTGTGTATTTTTTAGCTTATGAACTTTCACAATTCTAGAAGATACCTAAAAACATTTAGAGGTCATAATTTCAGAGGAGGTTATAGTTCTGCAGTGCTTTACATTCGGGGTCATACCCCGACAAACTAGATCGAGCGCAGCGAGACAAATTTTTTGTGTCTAGCGTAGAAAAAAGCCCAGCGCATGAAACGCTGGACCTGATAAGATCGAGCGGTGGGTTAGTCGTTTGGCTCAAGTTTCAACTCGACGGCCAGACGCCACGTGTGATCCGCCTGGCTGTTTATATTGTTGAACGCTATTTGTAACGCGCAAGTTTTGCACGCTAGCCGTTCGCGTAGCAATGAGACTTCAAGGGATAGCTCGGCAAGTTCCCGCAAGCTGCTGCCTACATGTCCGCTTGCTACATGGCCTGCTATCAGACTCTCGATGCGCCGTGCGCTTGGTTTGCGCTGACGTAGTGTGCGTTCTCTGTCTGCGTCTTGCTTGCTCATGCCATTGCCTCCGCCATTGCTGCGGTTATCTCAGCGACTTTCGCCGTATCGTTGTTCTTCTGCGCTAGCTTTAACGCAGCAACAAGCTCTTTCATGCTAGCCATAGTCTTTTTGTTCTGGCTAGCCTCCGACTCCTGAACGGTGAATAGCTTGGCTACCCATGCGTTGAATGCCTTGCGCTTTGCGTCCTTGTCGAGCGTATCCTTGCGGCTAGTCTCGGACTTGTCTTGCGTCGTCTGCGCTGTCTTGGCTAGCGTAGCGTAAGCTTTGACAATCCGCCCGGTGTAGTCGTCAGCTTTACCACGTAGCGTAGCGAGTGTGCCGACAAGTTCGATCGCATCGCTTGGAATAATCAGGTACTCGATCGCCGATGCCCCCGCTTTGGGGGTAGTTTTTACCAGCTCTGCAGCATTACAAATGCTGTTGACTGTATCTTTTATCTCCGCATCAATTTGAGCGGCCGTTTTTGGTTTATCTTCTGTTTTCATAATACGCCCTGAGGCGATTCACAAACTACCAGAACACGCCGCGCAATCAAGTCTTTTATCATAATTACTGAAAATACTTTTTCTTATAATCCTAGCCTAGCGTCGCTTCGTACATAGTAGTTAACCGTACAACGTAGTTAAGCACGATAACAGATGACCGCATCTATGTAACCTGTCATCCTACGCTGTGCAAAAGAGCGTGTGTGTGAGGATGGGCGAAAGTGTATAGAAAGAACCATATGTGTGGTAATGTGTTAAAACGCTAGTGTTTATGTATGTAATGATATATATGTGTATATATTTATACACCTTGGCTAGAAAACGACAACTACCACATACACCCACATACACGCACAAACCCCCGGATGATAGGATACGTAGATGGCGTTAACTGTTATCGATACACTACCAACAAACCCCCTACGCTCCACAACAATCAGCCTACGCTAGTCGAAAGTTCTTGACAAGCTAGGGGAAATCTGCTAGTGTACACGCAGGTCGTTGGTTCGGGCTAGCGTAGCTTGAGGCGGCCTAGCATAAGAAAGGAAGCTAACATGAAAGTAACTTGTAACAAATGCGGTAGCGTAAGCACTACAGATTGTGAGTACGCTATAGAACGTGGATGGAATACGGTAAAGCAATGCCTATGCTGCAATCCGCGCATGGCAAAACAACTCGACGATGCGCTACGCGCTGCAGATCTACCTGCTGCGAAGCTGCCTACGCTAAGTGACTGCGTACCCAGTTGGAGGAGGCTAGCATGACATACGATGATATTAAGAATCACGAGTATCATACGCTAACGCCTGCGTATGGTAAAGATTACACCAGCAAAGATAGCGTAGAGGAAGCCTTGCGTAGCGGTAAGGACTTCGTTATCCACGTGCTGGGAGGTAGAACGTATTGTAGCATACGTGACTTCCGCGCAAACGATGCGCTAAATGTACACTACAACAAACGAACCGAGCTAGCAGCATTTACGCTAACAGAGGACGGGAAAATATGATAGACGAACTCCGCAAGCTACACCGTCAAGCAACGCTAGCGTCCTTAGTGGCGCTAGCGGTCTTTGCTTTCGTAACACTACTTTTAATTCTAACATAAGAGACAACATGATTACACTAGATGAAAGATTGTTCGCTAGAATGGTCATCGGTAGCAAAACATATGTTATCGTAGATCAAGAAACAAAGGATGCTATCGACAACAGCGACTACGGTAGCAAGGAGATGGTATGCGAGAACGACCCCGATACGGTAGGCTGGGCGGGGCCAGCATTAGGTCAGGTGCATAGCGTAGGTGATGGGTTGTATCGTCTGTGGATGCGTAGCGAGTGGGTGCTTGTCGGCAACCTAGCGCGAGATCGTGGCGCAGAGCGAGATCGCAAGTGCGCGGCGGCGGATGCTAGCAAAGCAGCAAAGATAGCAGCAGAGCAGAAGGCTGTCGACGATCTGAAAACTACGCTACGCAAGCAAGGTATCAAGGAAGAAATCATAACGAAATTTTTCTCTAGCATGAAAGCGGATGAAATCCGCAGTATGCTAGGGCTAACATAACAAACAAGCACAATGCAAAACATAACAACATATAGCGTATGCACCGACTGTTACATGCTAGAAGCAACGGGAGATGCTACGTTCCTAGATTACTACTACGGCATCGACAAAGCTAAGGATTGCTTAGATGCTATTGAAATAGGATACAAACGTATCATTAATGCAGGAGGATACGGAAAAGGCAACGGCTACGTTATAGCTGGAGAACTATTGTATACGTTCGACAAACAACCTTGCGAATGCTGCATTAGTCAACTGCATGGCCCACGCTATACATTACACCACTTAGCATAACAAACAAGCACTATGAAACTACCTACAGATGATAACACCGTTGTTACGCTAAAGGAATTTGCTTTCCAAACTAGCGCATCGGCGGAACTAACCGACAAGCTACGCACCAACCAAGGCGCATTGCTACAGGGCGGCACAGGCACAGGCAAGACGTATATCGTAGCGCAAACGCTACAAGACATTTTGCCGGAGTTAATGAAAGACGATGAGCTAGGCAAGGGGCCGATCCCTATCTTATGGATTGCCCCTGCCGCAACCATTGTTCAAACACAGCGCGTGCTTAAAGCATACGGACTGACGGCTAAGGTAATGGTCATGTCCTACTCTGCACTTACATCGCCTAAGACAGGCGGCACAATGTTCTACACTACGAAGACAGAGGTAGTGTGGGGTCAGGAGCATACCGTATACAAATGGTCGGAGTTTATGCTACCGCGTCTCGTAGTGTTTGATGAGTGTCAGGCGTTGAAGAACGACGGTAGCTCCCGCACTAGCATAGCACGGCATCTACCACCAAAGAACGTCAAACGTTTGTTTGTCTCCGCTACGCCATACCAGCGTGTATGCGAGGCGCGGACGGTGATGACAGGTGTGGGTATGCGCTCACGCTACAACGTCTTGCCCCTAACAGAGGGAACAGCACCTAGCGTACTCCGCTCTCTTGCAACATACGGTAACACCTCAGCATACAGCCCCCGCGCTATGGAAAAGATCAAGGATGTTATGGGGCCGTATACCGTAGCGCTTAAGAACATACGCTTCAAGTTTAAGGCGCGTACGGAATGTGTTCTGATAGATTTCCGCAACGATAAGGAAAGAGATGCATACAATAACGCTTACGAGGAATACCTAGAGTATCTGTATAGGCTACGCGGACAGACAGGGCATGGGATTGTAGCTGCTAGGCTAGTGGCTATGATGAAGTTTCGGCAAAAGGCAGAAGAGATCCGCTCTCCGCTAGTAGCTGCCCGTGCGCGTAATGCAGTCGTGGAAGGCTCGCAAGCTATCATCGCTAGCAACTTCAAAGGTATGCTACGTGGTGTGTGGCTAGCGTTGACGAAAACCTACGGCATAGACGAAGATAAGATAGGCTATGTCACGGGCGGTCAAACGCCAGAGGCAAGGCAACGTAGCGTAGATGCCTTTCAGCGTGGCGAGAAAGATTATATGCTACTGACGGTAGCAGCAGGTGGCGTAGGCATTAGCTTGCATCACGAAACAGAAAAGGCTAGGCCACGGCATATCATACTGCCGCCCACTTGGTCTGCAATAGACCTCATCCAATGCGTAGGGCGGTCGCATCGCATAACCTCCATGTCTAACACATTGCAGGAAGTCCTATGGTACAGGAACACTATTGAAGAACGTGTCGCCGCTGTGGTAAAGAACAAGGTCAGTTGCATAAACAAAGCTGTATCTGCTAAGGAACAATGGGCTAGCCTGTTTGCTCCTGACGTAGGCGACGACCTCGGCAACGTAGACAAGGATGCCGACGATGAGATAGACTATGGCGTAGACGAAGGGATGCTGGAATGAGAAACTATGAGCTAGAACATCTGTGGGATACGCTAGAATATCTCGGTAGCTTAGATCCGTGGAGTGAGTTTGCACACACGCGCCACGGCTGGCATGATCGTAGCGTAGCTGAATGCTCACAACGTACCGCAGGCCACGATGACTACGGTATCGTACACGACCCGTGCGTGGTACACCTAAAGAAGTACGAGAGCGTAGCCATGTGGCTATGGCAGGAGGGCAACGATTGGAAATGCTAGGACTATCGCCTACGCAAGTGCGAAAGGTGTTGACAACTAGGAGCAGCTATGCTACTATGTTACCAGATTTTAGGTGCGGCATAGGCAAAGGGTCTATGCTAGCCTGACAACAAATGAAAGGAAAACCAGTATGATACTAAACGAAGCTATCATAGATTACGAGAAAGCACACAGCGTACGCATAGACTACGCCAGACCACAAGAATGGTTTAACGCTGTGTTAGCTGCGAAAGTTAACATAAACCCACAAGAATACGTATGGGTTTACGACGGCGGCCTGTTCGGCAAGCCGCTACACAAGGACACTATCATAGCAGACTACTACGTACGTAGAGAGGAGCTTGAGCTATGACAAAAGACGAACAAAAAGCAATACAGCCTCTGCTAGATGAGGTTAATAGCCTAAGCAAACGAAAGGCATTCAGAATGGCAAACGATACCAACAATCCAATATCTAACGTAGACGTAGGCTTCAACGTAATGTTCCCTAACGAATGGGAAGTTAGCGTACGTTGGAGCAAGCATCACCAATGCGACGGCGGTAAGACTACCGTAGAGGTTGCGGTCTTCGACCCGGACGACAACTGGTACACGCTAGACGATGATGATAAGCTATGCACAAACCAAGAACGTGACTCAGACGTTATGGGCTACGTTACACCAGAAACACTTACTAGAATATTACAGGAGGTAGTAAAGCAATGAACGATAACGAACGAGAACTATGGGTGCATAACGACGAAGGACTATACGCTATGTGGCAAGCATCTAGGCTAGGTATGCGTAGATTCATACGTATGCACAGAACAATAATAGACAACTACATAAGCCAGAGTTTAGCTTGTAAACATGACATACAACCTGCTTGCAAGCTATACGCACAATACTATAACCTAACATATCATGAGAAAAATAACTAGACTAGCCGCTCGCGCTTTCATAGAAGGGCGAAGGTTTCGCAGAGACAACACGTTCGTTACGGTCAGCGAGTATCATATCAAGTTTGAAGGCAGATCAAAAGAAGAAATTCTTGCTATACTTGAACGATACAGCACAACTGTACATAGCCAACGGATGTGGCTACATGGCAACCTAATAGCAGAGAACACTAGTGCTAAAGGGCTACGCATCACGCTAGCAGGTTGGCCTACAACTACCACACGTGAGCGTTTGAACGGCTTGCTAACGGAGCTAGGCAAACGTGAGGGTATCTGGCAACGTAACCACGAGCAATACTACGGCACACACGACGATAACAGAGTCATAGACTCTAGCGAATGGATAACAGTATCATGACAAATAAAACAACAATAAAGGAGGACTTAGCGTGGCTGATGGATAACAGTCTAAAGCAACGGTTTAGCGATAGCAGTCTTGCGAGATCGCGTAAGCCAAGCGCCTATAATAGCGAGAGTTGCCCTCAGATAGCGTTGCTTGCCCCTCGCACACACGCGGCACAGCCATATAATGAGCGCGAAGTTATCCTCACGAACGAGCCTGCATACGTTACAGTTAAGCTGAGTGAAGGTTGGGAAGCTATGCTAAAGACACACTACGATGAGCGCATACTGCTTGACAAGGGGCCGGTGCATAGGTACAATGGCTGGGTGCGTAAGATAGTCGAACCTATCTACGCTGCTGTTCGCAGACAACGAAGGAAATACTAATGGCTACCAGCACAGAAGTTAATAGGCTTAACAAACGCCTAGCTGCCTACCGTACCATCGACGACTACATGAAGCAGTTGTTAAAGAACACTATCACGTTGTCGTTTCGTAGTGAACCCGTGCTTATCACAGGCGCTACCGGCACAGGTAAGGAGATAATAGCTAGCCTGCTGCACGGCACGCAGCTAAAAGATATAGTTACCGTAAACACAACAGCCGTAACAAACACGCTCTTCGAGTCTGAGCTATTCGGCCACATAAAGGGTAGCTTCACAGGTGCGATTCGTGACCGCAAAGGCTTGGTAGATGTCGCTAAGAACGGTACGCTATTCCTAGATGAGGTAGGTGATATGCCGCTAGACTTACAAGCTAAGATACTACGCCTCGTACAGTTCGGAACGTACCGTCCTATAGGAGATAACGTAACGCGCAACACAAACTGCCGTATCGTAGCAGCAACCTGCAAACCTATAAACAAACTCATCGCAGAAGGTAAGTTCCGTGACGATTTATACTACCGTCTGGCAGCGTTCCGCCTACACATCACTCCGCTATCAGAACGTCGCCACGATGCGAAGCATTTTCTTGTAACACATCCGCTCTGGCATAAGATACCAAGCGATCATAAAGAAAAGTTCCTAACGTACGTTAACAACGACCCTATGAACGGCAATTACCGTGAGCTAGAACAACTAATGTTACGATATGAAGTTCTAGAACAACTACCCGGCTGACTTCATGTGCTAGAAAATAAAAAACACAAAAGATAACAAATCTGGCACGATTCCTGCTTTATATAAGATGTCCGGCCCCAATCGGGGGCTTTAGAAGATAAGTTGGAACCTAACATAACATAATACCTATGGCACAATACACAGAACAAGAGTACAAGGACGGTGACTGGAAGGGATTCAAGTTTACCGTGAAGCAGTTCGATAGCACAGCGGAAGCCGTTGATTCTATCGGAGAAGACAACATCCTATCGTTAGTGAATCAGCAGTTCGCTAGCCGCATTCGCGCTAAGGTAAAGAACTCTTTACCGAAGGGCTTGAGCGGTGAAGATCTGACTGCATCACAGCAACGCCTGACAGATAAGCACGTCGATGGTTTGCTATTCTCGCAGGAGGATGTCGATAAGTGGCGACCTGACCAGCGTGAGCTTACGCCTACTGCGCTATTCAAGATGGCGAAGGAAGCGTTCAAGGCTAACGATAACGTCAAGGGCGCTGAGTTGCTAACCAAGATGCAAGAGCTTTTAGAAGCTGCATAGGATAGCAAGTGCATTGTAAGGTAGGCTAGCAATGGCCTACCTTACTTTTGCATCTTTTACGATAACACCGTTAACATGACAGATGACATTGACATCGTAGTAGGTAAGTTAAAACGTTCAGAAGTTACGGCCAAGCCTAAAGCAAACCGTAGCAGCTATAATAAGAACAGCGCAGAGATGATACGGCCCATCATAGACAAACTCTTAGACGAAACAAAAGATGTGTTTGTGCCGTGCGCCGACACAGGCTACAGCGCTGGTACGTTATACGTTAAGCTGAATGACGGACTACTATGGCTCATGCACAACGACAAGAGCGAACGTAACACAGACTACCGCTACTTGCGTACACAAATATCCATGCGTAAGCTAACTGAAGGTGTTCTTATATACTTCAAGGAAGCGATACGTACCGTGCGGCAGAAGACGTTAGACGGGCGCACGTTAAAAGTTGCCACAAGTGATAGCATAAAGTGGCGGCACGACATACTCACATGGCTACAGTCTGCACAAGACGGTGAGCTATTCTCACGTGAGGATATAGGTATAACAGAAGCAGATAAGCAATGGGTACATGATACGATAGCTACCCAAGCACCTGACGCAGAAGTTATTTTCTCAGACACAGGACTTCGTATGATACGTTAACATGGAAGCAGATTCAATCGGCCCCTTGCTATACATAGGGGCATTTATAATATTCTACTTACGATACACTAGACAACGACGGTGACAATAGAAGAACTACTTAACTGCGATGTTACATCGCTAGAGGCTATGGCAGACGATGAGTTGTTGGAACATTTCAAACCATATCTTATCGTCTGCCAGCCACCGTTAGACGACAACGTGAAGGTAGTTAAAGGGCCAAAACGTAAACGTAAGACATCCATATCAGTTAGAGAGAAGCGTACGTTAGAAGAGCAGATGCACGAGCTAGCTGACCTGCATAACGTAGAACTAGATGAAGGCGCAGATTTATTACCACCAAACTTAAAATGACTACAACCTTGCACAAAACAAATGACGGTCGTTACATAATTAAGATAGACGCATCGCTCTACAATCAGAGCGCCTGTCCACGGCGCTTGTGGTACATGGGCGGCAGAGGTTTAACTTATGATACGAAGTCACACAAAATGGAGTACGGCACAGCGTTTCACAAGGCGCTGCAAGAATACTACACAACGGGCAATACTAAGAAAGCTCTTGCCGTAGCTATCGAACATTACGAACAGCCAGACATCTACGTACCAGACAATGACTTCCGTGACATAGGACATCTGGCTGCTACGTTACAGCAGTATTTCATGGCGTACGAAAAGCTGGACGGCTTCAAGCCAGACATGGGCGAAGAAGGCCCATTGTTAGAACAACGCTTTGCTATACCATACGACACAGATGGTGAGCGTATTGACGTTGTGTTGTGCGGTACGATAGACATGATAGGTAGATTCAACGGCATGCCTGTGCTAGTAGATCACAAGACTACAGCACTCATGCAAGTCGAGAAGTATCTTGAAGGCTACCAAAACTCTCCACAGATGATGATGTACACTATGATATACAAGCACTTGTTTCCTGACGAAAGCAGAGGCGTAGTTATCAACGGCATCTTCATATCACGTAGCGGCAAGAGCAAGTTTCGACGCTCAACAATCATTACGTTCCCCGATCATGTGCTAACAGAGTTCGAGAATCACTTGCGAGAGACAGCACAGTTCTTCATGAGCGGCTTGCGGCGTGTGTTAGATGAGGGCGCTTACGCAGAAGATGTCTTCCTACCTAACTTCACTTGCTGCCAGACAAAGTTTGGCGAGTGTAACTTCTCGCCTGTATGCACCACGCCACGTGCAGATGATCGTGAGATTATCATAGGCTCGCTCTTCTCCACAACGAACACCTACGATCCACTAAACTTTCAAAAATGACAGACCAAGAGATACGCGACGCAGCTTTACGTGAGTTTAAAATACTTGCACCGCGCAAGTTCAACGCTGGCATAGCAGAACACAATCCTGATGGTACAAAAGGAATGTGGCTTATGACTTCAGAGCAACTTGTAGATAGCGCGGAGGAAGAAGTAATAGATCTTTGGCACTACATACAGGTGCTTAAAGCAAAAATAAAAGAGCAAGACGCTCTCATACTACAACTAAAACGAACGATAGCAAACAAGAACAATGAAAGATGAACAAGTATTAGCAATAGTAGATGCTATAAAAGATATAGGATACACTCTAAGCCACACGCTTGGGGATAGTGAAACAGGAAAGAATAACGGTAACGTAGGTAACATTATGTTTTCTATGGATAGGATGAGTGACAACATAGCGGAAATAAATGAACGCCTAAAAGTCCTCGATGACTCTGTTATTGCCGTAGCACAAACCATACACGACAAATGAGCAAAGCAATAATAGGTATCGTAGGTGGTAGCGGCACGGGTAAGTCCACGTCGCTACGCAACCTACCACCAGAGAAAACATACATAATAGATCTTGAGCGTAAGGGTATGCCCTTTCCCAAGAAGTTCCCCTACATAGCATCCTGCTCATACACTACAGAGTTCGATGCTGCGCTGAAGACTGCCCTAGCAGACGAAAGCTGCGAGGTTATAGTTATTGAGTCGTTCACGAAGTACGTTGAGATACTTCACACACTAGCAGATAAGTCTTTCAAAGGCTTTGATATATGGAACTACTACAATAAGGAGATTCGTACTATGCTAGACAAGGTTAAGAACGATCATGCTGTTGTGATATTCACAGCAATTGATGAGATAGTGGAGCTAGTACAGCCCAGCGGTAGCACGTCTAACGTGCGCCGCATTAAGGTGCAAGGCAAGCAACACGCAGGTTGCGTAGAGAAAGAGTTCCTTATGGTACTGTTCACAGAAGTCAGGCGCGACAAAGATGGTAACACACGCTACGTCTTCCAGACTAACAGCGACGGTATCACCTCCGCTAAGACTCCGATGGGTATGTTTGATGAAGCATACATAGACAACGACATTAACGCAGTCATAGAGGCTGCAAAAAACTATTACGACAAATGAAATGGCCAACAGACGGACTATACATTGACGAACTGATCGACAAGCTGTTGAAGAAGTTCAAAAAACCACGTAGCGGATACCAAGATAATATGAAATCTAAGCTGCTAAAGCTAAAGCAAGCATCAGCAGACGCTAACATAACAACAATCGATGACTTAACAGACTACTTACATGAGCGATACTAAAATGAATGATACTCAAAAAGAGTACGCAGAGATGACTGTATCATTAGCAGAAGCCGCTAATATGCAGATTAAGAACATAGCAACAAAGCTAAAGATCAAATATTCTGATGCAGCTAGGTTGTTTCAAATTGTAACTGAAGACAAGTTAGTATATATGCTAACTCAAATGACTTCTCCTGATGGCAATAGGAGTGCGGCCCCAGAAGAATCCAAACAAGACACTCCCTAACATAAACATAAATACATAATATGGCAATCATCAACTTAGATGAGATCGCAGATAGCGTAAGACCCTATCTGAAGAAGGACACGTATGCGGCAAGAATACTTAGTGCCGAGTTTACGCAAAGCAAGGCCGGTGCGCCTATGATAGTAATGCAGTGGGAGGTAGTAGCTCCTGAAGCAGTTGAAGACAACGACGGCAAGCTCATACGAATTGCAGGTTTGCAGTTCCGTGACTATCTGTCGTTTAGCGAGAAGGCTATGGATATAACCATGCGCCGTATCAAGGGTTTGCACAAGGCGTTAGAACTCCCTCCAGAGTTCGACGACGAAGACCCTGACGTAGACCAGTACAGTGGCCTAGCTGCTGACGTTACGATAGAGACTGAGCAGCAAGCACAGAAAACAGAGGATGGCTCGCCTGTCCTCAATGGTGACGGCGATCCTGTCATGAACAATAACTACCGTTTGAAGCGAGTGTTGCGGTTGAACGAAGAGCATACGTTATAGTCAGAACGCTTCTAGACTATATGTGGAACGTAGTGGTACACAGCGGCTATTAAGATGCTGCGGGAGTCTGTTAGGTATTTCACTCCTCATTGATCGCCACTACGTTCTCTTTGAATTTTTAGCTAGGCTAGGTAAACTGTTTCTATTGGTTTGTGGTTTTTTATGCGGTTGGTTGTCCGTGACTAGCCTAGTGTTTTTTAAAGGAGATGCCAGAAACAATAAGACATACGTTAGCACAGTTGCCGTACAGGGATTTAACTGTTGTGCTGGGCAAGCCGTCCCGCTTTGACCGCGCACAACTACTCAGCGGCTACGCTGGGCAGATATTCTACAACGCACTCCAGCCCATTCCTCGACAGGCGGTTGACGTTGTGCTAGCCGATGCCCTCGATAAGGGCGAAGTTAACATACGCGAAGGTACGAAAGTTGTACTGCTGCTAGGACAAGATGCCCTTGATATGTTCAAGCGCGGAGTTACGATAGACGAACAACGTGGCTGCCCATTTGTAGAAGACGGCGTTACGTACGTAGCAACGTACGAACCACAAGAAGCCGTTGACCGCATGGCATACTTCAACCCGAACGATGTAGGAGATGGGAAGGGCGGCGATGATAAGGGATGGCACGGCAAGACGCGACGGCCCAATCGTAAGTTCTGGCTTGGGCGAGATGTCAAGAAAGCTGTAGCGTATCTCAAAGTGCCGCCCGTTATAACCGTTGCCGAGCATATCTTATGGCCCCGCGCTGATGAAGTTATCAAGCTGCTTGCATCTGCGAAAGGCAAGACACTTTACTTTGACGTAGAAACTAACCGTGAGCTAGAGATGACTTGCTTTGGTTTCTCGTTTGATGCAGAGCGTGCGTGGTGCGTGCCTATGGTAACGTCACCTTGGGCAGGTTATTATTACGAAGACACAGCACGTATCTTACGCGCCTTAGCTATAGCATTCCGCGACAACACCGTAGTCATCCACAACGCCCTCTTTGATCTCTTCGTCCTCGCGTACAAGTACGGCATCCCTGCACCGCCCAGCGTATACGATACCATGCTAGCACACCACCGGCTCTTTCCAGAGGTTGAGAAGTCTCTCGGCCATTGCCTAGCACTGTACACAGATCAGCCCTATCACAAGAACGAAGGCGTGTTCGAGCCTAAGAACGCTAGCCAACAGCAACAGCTTTATGAGTACAACGCAAAGGATGTCATCAGTCTAGCGTTACTCAAGCCGCAAATAGATGAGACTGCCAAGAACTTTAAAGCCGTCGATAGCATCCGTCAAGTTAACGCTAGCGTTGTGCCGTATCTAACTGCCATGTTGCAAGGCATACGCTATGACGACGACAAGCTACATGACATCGTAACGCACAACGACCGTTACCAGAATGAACTGCTACGCTTCTTGCGTCTGCTAACGGGCGGCGATCTTAATCCCAATAGCCCGAAGCAAGTCGCTAACTACTTGTATGGGCGCTTAGGCTACCAACGCCCTGACAAAGATGTCACTAGTGAAAGGGTTCTGTTGCAGCTACGCTTGAAGCATCCTGAGAATCCTATCATCAGCATCATACTGCGCTACCGCGCAACTGCAAAAGAAAGCGGCCAGCTAAAGTTCCCGCCGTGGGAGCCACAAGATCACAAGCGTATCACAACCTCCTACAACCTAGCTGGCACAACCTCCTACCGGCTAGCTTCACGGCGCTTGCTGAACAAGTGGGGTACTAACGTACAAAATTTCCCCAAAAAATTACGCAAGCTGTTCGTAGCTGATCCCGGCAACGTGTTCGTGCAAGCTGACCAAGCTGGTGCGGAAGCACTTGTTGTAAGCTACCTCTGTACTACAGGCAACTTCCGCAGGTTGTTTGATAACGGTGTGAAGTCTCATGTGTATGTTGCCCTGCGTCTGTTTGAGGATGTCTGGTCTTCTGAGATGGGCGAGAGCATGAAGCCATATATAGAAGCACCTGTGCATGAGCTAGTGAAGATGCCGCGCTGGAAAGAGCTACGTGATCTTATAGCCAGCAGTGACAACTGGAGCGCGAACAAGCGTTACTACTTCATGGCAAAGATGATATGCCACGCCAGCAACTACGGTATGAAAGCACCGACGTTCCGTGTGAATGTCTTACAGAAGTCACAGGGCGCAGTCAACCTAGCACACAAGCAAGCAGCCTTCTTTCTTGAAACCTACCACACGTTGTTCCCTGAGATACGCAAGTGGCACAACGATACTATAACAGAACTCAAGCGCACACGTATGCTACGCAACTTGTTCGGATACCCTCGTATGTTTACACAAACCATAGAGCCATCCATGTACAAAGAAGCGTTCGCATTTGTGCCGCAGTCTACAGTAGGCTGCATCACTAATCTCGCATTCACAGACTTGTATAACAACCCACGCATCCGCGAGTTAGGGGCGGATGTAATGCAAAACAATCACGACAGTGTTCTACTGCAATGTGACTCACGCTATGCTAAAGAGGTTGCATCTATGGCCTGCGATGCGCTCAACCGAGAGATGCTTTCTCCGCACGGCGAACCTTTTCAGATGCGATCTGAAGCTATGATAGGGCCAAGCTGGGGGGAGATGGCAGATGTATGAACAATGATAAACATAGAAAAATGGCGAGGATATTTAAAAGATTTAGAGTCACCCAACCTGTTCATAGATTGGGGCTTTTACAGCATGATAGCGACAGCACTACAACGCCGCGTTTGGTTATACCCTGACACGTTCACGTTATACCCTAACCTGTTCGCGCTACTGGTCGGCCCACCGGCAGCAGGTAAGTCGCGTGTCATAGCGCAGGTGAGTGAGTTCGTTAAGCACCCGTCGCTCATCAAGCGTGTGCCGAAGAAGAAGTCTAACGAGGTAGACATCAAGCCGTTCTACCCTATCAGCGCGGATACGATAACACAGGAAGGTCTTGTGCGGTTCATCGTTGAAGAGTGTGCGCGTGACTTCTTCTACAAGAACGGCGAGAACAAGAAGATCCGCTCTTCGCACTTCTCCGTGGGGTTTATGATAGAAGAGCTGGGCGTTTTGCTACGCAAGAACACAGACAACATTGTCAATATGCTGAACCAGTTTTACGATAGTCGTGACTACACGTACAAGACAAAGCACCACGGCACAGACATTATCAAGAACGTATGCGTTAACATACTGGGCGGCGCAACGCCCTCTTTCATACGCACGGCGTTCAGTGATAAGATCATATCGCAAGGCTTTACGTCACGTGTCATTATGATATTCGGTGACGGCCCTCGCTTCTTACGGCAGTTCCCCGGCATAGACGATAAGCAGAAAGCTCTGAAGAAAGACCTTGTAGGACATTTGAAAAAGTTGTGTGATGTAGCTGGGCCGGTGAAGTTTACAGACGAAGCAGAAGCATACCATAAAGAAGTCTACGAGAGCGGCCAGCTAACACAAGATGTTGTCAACAAAGATTACAGGCTTGAGACTTACTACGGCAGGAAGAACGTACACCTGCTAAAGTTGTCTATGATAATGCACTTCGCAGATACCATAGACAGCATGATTATAGAGAAGTCTACAGTCGAGCGAGCCATGCGGTTCCTTGCACATACGGAAGCGCGGATGCACGAAGCCTACGTTACTGCTGGGCGCAATGTACTTGCCGAGATTCAACGACGCATACTACAGCACATCATAAACGAAGGGGCCGTCGTAACATACAAGAAACTTTTGCTCACGTTCTGCGATGACCTCGCAAAAGACGAACTTGAACAATGTCTAGCTTTTCTACTTGCAACTGACCAGATTAAGAAAAGTGCAGGTGGATATGTAGCACTCGTAGACAAACCTGCGGATGCGTTTAGTTACCTATAAGCACTATGTATAGAAAAGATATGTTTGAAGTAACCATACCATTAGACAATAGTGAAGAAGTCTTTACTAATGTTTATTATACAGAGGACAGTATCGTCGTTTATAATTGTCAAATTATGGGCGAGTCTGGTACTGATGAGGGCGCTCACACAGAAGTGAGCGTAGTAGACGAAGAGATAACATACGAAGATGAAGATGGCAACACAGTTATACCGTCTGAAAAAGACGCAAATCGCGGACGTGAACGTGCTTTCGCTAATACCGAAGAACGCGCACACGAAAAAGCTTGGGAAAAACGTTATGAAGACAGGTAAAAGAATAAAGTTGGGGCGATTATTCGTCGTCGTTAATAAGAACAAACACATAATGGCTAACAAGGAGTACATACATACGTACTTGCAGGGCGGAAGCGGTAGTCCTGTACCGTATATGTTTACTGAAAGTCAGCTTAAAGATGCACGCGAACGTGCAGCCAAAAACTTTGA
>Ga0209349_1000120_pt1 | contig 42643 bp, 64 predicted proteins | sample ETNvirnome_2_130_FD_184067 | JGI IMG/M metagenome (GOLD analysis project Ga0209349, IMG submission 184067) | Marine viral communities from the Pacific Ocean - ETNP_2_130 (SPAdes) (version 2) | ecosystem: Environmental > Aquatic > Marine > Oceanic | place: Pacific Ocean | collected 2013-06-22
TGGACGATAAACCAACCATAAAGGATATCGAAGAGCTTCAGAAAGCCGTGTCCAGCATGATAGACGATATTGATTGGGACTAGGAAAGATGGACGATAAACCAACCATAAAGGAGGAAGACATGACTATCAAATGCTCAAGGTGCGGAAAGATGTACACAGGTTCGGATGAATACGACACAGAATTGTGGTTCAACAATCACGTCTGCCACGGGTTGCCAAAACTGTCCGAAATGACCACTGAAGAAATAATCGCAGAAATGAAAAGGAGCAAATCATGACAACACAACCAACCATAAAGGAGGAAGAGGGGAATGCCATGATAGGGATCGGGATACGCATGACAATCAAAATCGAAAGAGAAAAAAGCCGTAGGGAAACCTGCCTACTTGAGATGAAATGCTACAGGTGCGGAGATCCCACCGGCCAGGGAAACGACGGATATTGGGGTTGCATCACCTGCGGACAGGATCAACGAGAAGCGTTTCCTGAGGCCGAAGGGTGGAAACCATAAGGAGGAAGACATGACAGTAATCAACCAAGAATCGGTAAACGATTTCAACGCTGGAAAACGTGAGAGGATGGCTGGCTACTACGACAAGTGGTACAGGTATCACAGAGCAGATGACGGGTCGGCTTATGACCAAGGATGTATGGAAGCAACCAACAACAAGAGATGTCCGGCTGACTGCACGATACTTGAGTGCGGATAGATAACCTCGAACCGCCCCGCCGGTGGCATCGTAACCGGCAAAGGGAGGCTAGACAATGACAAGTGGAACAAAAGTGACACCACAACCAAATGCGACATGGAAACAGGCGAGCAGGATATGGGGCTTTGTGCAAGACACGGACGAAAACCAAGAGAATGTCAACTGGGCTGAATTAGCCAAGACTGGTAAACTGTCAAAGGCAGATGCCAGTTTGATTATTGGCCTAATACATAGGGTTGAGAATCTGGAACCTAACCAAAGCATGAGCGGCAGATACCGTACGTCATTAGAAACATCGTTGCAACTCCACTTCCAGAACTACCTTATGAGCTATGACAGGCTTACTGAGCACAACGCCACCTATAAAGGGAAAACCAAAGACACAGACCAAGAACAAGAGAGCCCAAAAGAGAAAACTGATCATCACAAAGGGCCTTTTAAAAACGATCCCAAAACAGAAGAGACACCGCCAAAAGAGCCCTCAACAGAAGTAGATGATCTATTAGCTAAGTTAAAAGATGCGTTGACCGAAAAACAAGAGCCTGTCCCAGCCATACCAGATATCAAAACAGCGGTAGGCTATACCAAGCCGGAGATATTTGATGAAGTGTCTGCTTTTGTCAATTCTGGTATAAATGTTCTTTTAACAGGGCCTGCCGGTTGTGGTAAGTCAAGAATGATCAAAGAAATTGCCGATAGCATGGAAACTCCATTCTTCACACTAAGCCTTTCGGGCGGTATGAGATATGCTCAAGTATTTGGAGGCACGCAGATTCAAGAGAATGGCTCAAGTGCATGGGTCCCAAGTCAGTTATTGAATGCGGTTCAAGATGCTGGAATAGTGCTACTAGATGAAATATTCGCAGCAGATCACAATATCGCTATTGGGCTCAATTCCCTGCTGGAGCCGGATACCAGATCAATCACTACGCCTATCGGTCAAATTAACGTACATGAGGATTGCAGATTTGTTGGGGCTGCCAATACAGTGGGCCGTTCAGTATCAAGACAGTACACTGGCGCTACTCGATGTGATGACAGTCTTTTAGATAGGTTTCTCACGGTCCCGATGGATTATTCAACCAAGGTAGAAAGTAAAATACTTTCAAGGGCACTTCCAGAGACAGGTGACCGCAAATGGTTTAAATCAACCATTAAAAGCCTACGATCACAAGTGAAACAGCACAACATCCCGTTTGATCCATCTACTAGGAGGCTCATCAATTCAGTCAAGGCTTTTGGTTGTGGTGTCACTAGAGAACGTGCTTTTGAAGTGGCCTTTCTTTCTGGTATGTCTACAGCAGAACGTGGGAAGATTAATCTGGATACTGCAAAAGAAGAGGTGGCGATATGATGACTTGCAGAGAATACATTGACAACCATAGACAAGGTAACGAGATTGGCACGTATTGGGTCCATGGAATTGATATGCTGGAACATGTACTGAAAGGAAACCCTCAAGATACTATCTACAACAATGGAACGGACAGAGCAAATCATTTATATGAGATGACACAAGCAATGGGAAACCGGGGTGAGTATGAGGGATTCGATGAAGTGATTGAGAACGCATACGCACCGAAAAGACAATGGAGAAGCCGTATGGATAATGAGGGCGACTTGGTCATTGACGCATATCTCAATAGAGATGATCGAATGTTTGAAACATGGGAAAAAGAGATCAGCAGCGCTAATGCAGTATCGGTTCTGTTAGATATGGCTATTGCATGGGGCGAACGGGATGACGACGACATGATAGCAAGGCACCGCAAGTGCTATGAAATCGCCAGTAAATGCGAAGGGGCACAAATACCTTGTCGTGTTATAGGATGCATGGCGCTGGCAATAGATGAATATGGCAATGGCCGACGCAAGGCGATCAATGTATTTGTTACCATCAAAGACTATTTAGATCCTATATTCCCCGGAATATGGGGCGCTTTTGAGACAAATAACAGTACCAATAGACTAGTAAACGTGCTGGCGGTGTACTTACTTGGTACGGGGACTGGTGGCAATGGCAATCTTGAGACCTTAAAAGTGACAGATTATTTCACCGATGATGAAGACATACATGCAATAGATCCAAAGCGGTTAAACACTAAATAGGAAAGGAGGAAGAAATGAAACCAACCATTGAACAAGCCGATGCATACCAAAAAGCTTTTGATATTCTTAATAACGAGCTATTCGATGGGATAGTGAATGCGCCTATGTTAGTACTGACACGTAATACCAAAGTAATAGGCGGTTACTTGGCAACGGATAGATGGGAAAACGAGGATGGGGATACTGTCTGTGAACTGGCAATCAATGCAAACGTAATGGCCGAAGGTGACCTCCCCACCGTAATGGGGATACTGGTCCATGAAATGGTCCATTTATGGCAGTACCAGTACGGGGCTGTGTCCCGAAACGGATACCACAACAAAGAATGGGTTGATAAATGTGATGACATTGGATTGTGCATTACAAATAGCGATGGAAAGAATGGAACCGGACAGGCAGTAGAGACGGGGCTCGCCAAAGGCGGCGCCGCCATTCGGGTGATTGCATCTATACCTCCCGAAGAATTATTCCCGTGGCTAGCGCATGAGATCGGAGACATGGATCCAAAAGACAAAGACCAAGGGAAAGAACAACAAGAACAGACACCGCCACCTAAAGTTAAACCCGGGAGTCGGACTAAATATACCTGTCCGATATGTGGCTTGAATGCATGGGCAAAAAAGGGAGCTTCCCTAATGTGCGGTGATTGCAGTATCGCATTGGTCGGACAGGTATAATCAATACTAAATACCTTCCGGTGTATAGGTAAACCGGGAAAGGATTGACACATGAAAGTACGAAACATGACAGGCAGAACAGGCAGAGAAGTTGCGAACCAGTTTATCGTTACCGGGGATGAGATTATCGACCCCGGTGGCTACGATGAAAGATATGCAACAGTTGAGGTGTTCCAATCCTACAGCACCGCCATAGCCAAGAAGGTTATTGACAATATACAGGACTGTGAGTGCGGTGAATGTCACAGTGAGAGCCGGACATACCTTGACCGGGATAGATGGGATTACAGCGTAACCACTAGCAAGTACCGCAACCAATTCTTGGGAGAATCCAAGAAGGAAACACAAGCCAAGATTGACAGTGGGGAATATGTCTTGACGGATCTAAACTAAACAACACATAGTATAGGGAAGGAGACAGCATGAGCATCAACAGGTCACTCAGTGGGTCGAACATAATCAATCATCAGAGCCTAGGACAAACGCTGTTTAAGTTGAATCGCCAAAAATATGAGAAACGTCGAAGGTGCGCCCCAGGGTTTCCATTTAAGGGAAAACTCAAGACGATAAGAGATGTCGAAAGATACTTTACAGGAGACAAGATCCAATGTCTGCTTTGTGGGAGATGGTTCAAGTCTGTTGGTAGGCACATTGCTGGGATACACAATACCACACCAGACGAATACAAACTCCAGTTTGGCCTTCCACTGGACAGAGGTTTAACATCCGCAGAACTCCATGGGAATCTCAGCGATATTCAAAAGAGACTTTATTCGGATGGACTCAACCCACTGAGCAACGCCCATCAGCGCAGGAAGGGTACGGCAAAGGCAAGGTCATTGTCACATCGAAGACGGCCCCCTCAACCGTTTAACAGAGAGAGGATGAGAGACACCCACAAACACAGTTCCAAATATGGGCTACGAACTACGGACGAAGATGTCGCTAGGGTGGATGCTGAAGTGGCAAAAACAGGACAGACCATCACTCAAGTGTGCCTACAGGATAGTATGCCCTGTAGAACTGCATACTATTCGGCAAAGCATCGTATTCGGAAGCGCGGTAAATCTGACGAATGACAGGCATCCCGAAAAACAACCCAATCATGCTAAAGGGAAAGGCATATGGTTGCCGGGGATACAAAAGATGTGCTCGCAATTTTCAAAGACATTGTAAAACAGATTGAAGAGGGATAGCATGTGGATACATGACCCAAGAATAAAGCAATGCAGAGCCCTGGAAGCAGGGGCTCTGTGCCGATGGTCTTTTTCACAGGGGGCTGCCCCAAGGTGCAGTCTAACGTGTGCTAATCACATACCAAAAGAAAAGGGGGGTAACATGGATACTGACAGATCGAAGGGAATGGCAGGAGCAGTAAGATACCTAACCAACACTAAACGGCAACGAGAACAGCAAGAAGACTTGGCAATAACATTCATCGTCGGCCTAATGATTGGTATGAGCATCATGGCTGTGGTATGGGGGGGGTTGACATGACAAAATACACCGAAGGACCGTGGAAAATAGACAACGGACCGTGCCGTGACTATGCCGTACCAATTGGCAACGCTACGGGGCATCAAATAGCGGAGGTGTTCACAGAACATCCAACCGATGAAACCGACGAAGAGAGCGCAAACATAATCCTGATTTCAAAGGCACCGGAGTTACTTGTGGAACTAGAAAAGGCAACATGGGTAATTCTTGAGGCCCTCGAGAATGGGGATATATACGAGTTGCTAGAAGACAATGGGGTATCTATACGCAGAAACCTAGTATTGATATCCACAGCAAAGGGCCTGACATGATCTGCGCTAGATGTAACCGAATCCAAACCGATGGGGAATGGCTTAACGTGTTTATAGAGCCATTGCACTATCTAAAAAAACCTTATAAACGATATACTTACGGGGAGTGTGACACATGCAAACAATCGAAAGCAGAAGAGGGCCAGTATCGGCAGTTAAGGCAGGCAGAGAACCAATACCGGAAATCATAACCACATGCGCTAATTGCAGCCGCCTTAAAGTGTGGGGTGAGTATGAGCAATGGGTGTACCTTGTTAAACCGGGCAGGGGTCAGGCTGTTAGCTCTGGTATGTGTAACGATTGCCTCTGGGAATTGTATCCGGAGTTTATGGCGGAAAGGGATTGACTAACACAAACAAAGGCCCCCTACCCGGTTGTGGGGGGCCCTGCTTTTCGGTTGACGGATCATATCTATTTCGTGCCTATCACCTCCTACCGATTGTTGCTGTATTCCTCTAGCTGTTTATGTTTTTTCTTGTACTCTTTCCTGCTTTTCACCGCCCTTGTCTCTAAAACAGACTTGAGATCAATGATCTGTATGGCCCAATCAACCTGCCTGTTGGTAAAGGCTTCCGGATAGGCGGCAATCTTGTCCAGACAATGCTCATGGTAACGATATGTCTCTGCGTATATATGCCCATCGGTTATTTCCACAACCAGATCATGGCATTCCCCGCACAGACCACACTTTCTACTGAAGATTGACATAACCCCCTCCTTGGGTATGAATAAATTAAGATAGTCCAGCCACGGGCCTCTGAGAGCCTCTGGTGGGGTGCTTTACCTCCTGTAATCTGACACGCCGGCGTATCCCGATCCCTGTTTGACTTTTGCCCAGCCCTGCATATGTGCTGCTGACCTGTCGATTAGAATAACTCCTCAATGGTTGCTTCCAATGCGTCAGCAATCTTCCCGGCTTCAACGGCTTTAGGCGGCATCCCTCTTTCAATCAGGGAAATACGCCATTGGGGGATGCCCGTTTCGTTCCATAGGTCGATCTGGGTTTTGTCAGCCTCAATTCTTTTCAGCTTCATTTTCGATACCATAGGTTCCTCTCTTTCGGGTGGCTCTATTTTGTATGGCTACATAATAGAGACTCACATTTAGTGTAGACGCCTTTTCAAATCCCCAAGCATCCCACAACCCTCCATTTGATCTATCATTCTAGCCGTCTCACCCGGAGATGGGGAAAAGTCACCCAAAAACTCATTGATCTCATCTGCTGACCGGGTTAGCTTCACGTTCAAATCCCCCTCGTATGCTCCCAGCCGTACGTTTTCGGTCATATCCCGGATGACATACAAGAGGGTTTTTGTTATCCGGGCCGCGTCGGGGCTCATGGCGTACTCTCCCGGAGTAACCTCCTAGCATGGGAAAGAATAACACCCTTGTCCTTCCCAAGAGTACCCCACCTCCGATCCATCCCTGTCCTAATGTACACTCGTAGCTTGTCCCTCCTAGATGCGGAACTGACGGCCCCGGGGGGGAGATGGGCACCCGTCCCAAGGCCGTCCAGAAACTGGATCTCATGGAGAGTTCGCCATGTGGCTAATCTACCCATGATGGCCTCTCGATCTTCACACCGTTCTTAGCGAGATCCACCCGTATCGCCTCCTGCATTTCCCGGTCAGATTGGAAGGCGTAATATATGGCCATGGCATCTTTTTTTGTGCAAATTGGGAGTGAGATCAGAAAGGGTGTCAGTTCCGCCTTGAACTCATGTTTGCACACTTCACATTTGTCTAACATATCCCCCTCCTAGAACAACTTTGTTGGTGCATTGGCTGGATTGGCTGGGGCCGGGTCCTCTTTCGGGACAGCACTCCATTCCTGGGAATCCCTGATAATGTTCTGGATCCACTCAGGAGTATCTTCCGAAAGATCATCCCCACCATTGTCATCAAAAGAAAACATTACCAACGGGTTCTCCGGTTGCTGACCGTTCAGCTTACCGCTTGGGGGCAGAACATTCTCCACATTATCATAGGTCTTGGAGGGATCTGTTTTGCCCTTACCGTGCAATATCTGCACCTGGGCAGCAACCCCTACCAGGTTGGCAATGTCAAAGCCTTCCAACTCTTCCGGTGTGAATGCTTTTCCCCTCCAGGATTGGAGTATCTTCCGTAGGGTGGCTTTTTCATGCAGACTCAGGGTAAACCTACGGCTCTTGACCTTGGGCCTTGGGTCCTCTTCCGATACGGGTATCCCCGGAAACTCCCATTGGATCAAAACCTTTCTCTGGTTCTTGACCTGCCCGTTGTACTCGTTGGCATGTGTGCCAAGATCGTACACCGAATAGCATATCACATCATGCAACCCTTCCGGTATCAGTTCTCTTGGCCCGAAATCTCCCCCACCTTCTGGTTCTCTTGCTAGTAACGGCATTGCTTACCTCCCTTTGTTATGCAGAACGGTTAATCCATCCTGCTTTTTTGGCAATGCGGGGGTGGCGATTGTAGAATAAATCCCGCATTAGGTTAAACACCTTCAGATCCTGTTCAAATGTCTTGCTAGTATCCCTGTACTCTGGAATCCCTGTCTCTTTGTCCAGACGGAGAACACCACAAGCCTCTGCATCGGGCTGGGTTGCACGGTATGCGGCAACTTGGTATCTGTAGCCCGGAAACAGACTTTTGCTCGTCTTCAGATCTATTATGGTTGTTACACCATTGAGCTTGGCCTTTATGTCCAGTGTACCGCCATACCAGTAGCCAAATACCTTCATCTCTGTCTCAATTATCTCAAACCTAACAGAGTTCAGCCAGTCCAAGAACGCTGTGTAAGCGTGGATTACCTCATCTCTACGACCTACTGTATCCGGACGGTTACCCTTTAGATAGCCCTCTGCCATGCTGTGAACCTCAGAACCGATCGACAAAGCCTTGTCTGATACCTTCCAGAAAGCATGCTTGGCATCTGATAAGACCTCCTCTACCGAATGCCAGAGTACCATGTCATAGTCCATACCGCCCATCCGTGCCTTTATCTTAATGGGATCCAAGGTATCCCTGGCATAGTCACAGGCCGTGTTTGCTGCCCATCTTGTCAATGCCTTAGACTTGTCTGTAGCATCTCCGATAATCTCTGTGACTGATGCCCACTTCTGCCCTGTGTTTGTTTCGTATGATCTCATGGTTATGGATATTACAGGAGGGTAAAACCATTGTCAACAATTATTTTAGGGCACCCTGTTATTTTATCCACCCTATAAGAATGGTAGGTTAAAAAATAGTGAAGGAAAGTGCTTGCATTGGTATTTGAACTCTGCTAGTATGTCCCCCATGGAACTAAACACAAAGAAAATAGAACGTGAGATTACAGTGGCCGGATTCACCTCAAAGACCTTTGCTGATGCTATCGGGATAACCAGACAGGGCTTGTGGTACATACTTGAACGTAAAACCACAACACTGGAAAGGCTTAACCTAATAGCAAACGCTTTGGATATGGATCCCAAAGATATCCTTACTTAGAGGGGTAATAATGACAAATCTAGCCTCCGCATTGGAATGCCTGGATAATGGGTTCTCTGTTATCCCGATTAAACCTACCAAAGACAAGAAGCCATACGTCAAGTGGGAGAAATACCAATCAGAACTGCCTACCCGGGAAGAGGTTGAACACTGGTGGAAACAATGGCCTAAAGCAAACCTTGCGATCGTTACCGGGAAGGTAAGCAACTTCTGTACGGTTGATGCAGACTCAGAAGAGGGCCTGGAAAAAATGATAGAGCTCGTACCTTGGGCAAAACCCAATGTCAAAACACCCAACGGGTGGCATTTCCATTTCTCATTTGAGGGCAATCATAATGGTCTTGGCAACGCAGTAAGGTTTCTTCCGGGATTAGATTTCAGAGGCAATGGTGGGTATGTCATAATCCCACCAAGCAAGGTTACCGGGTATGGTAAATATGATGCACTAACCCGGTTTGAGGGTGAACCTTTACCCAAGCAGGTTATTGATGCACTATATAATATATTAAATAGTACAGGTGCAACCGAATTAGAGGGTGCAACGGGGGTGCAACCAATAGCAACTCAGGTGCAACCAAGAGCAACAAGAGCAATATCATTCGCAGAACCGGGCAGGGATGACACATTGTTCCACCTTGCCAACCACCTTATCAAGGGCAACATGCCCCACCGTGAAATCTATGAGTACCTAGAATTCCTAGCAAAACAATGCACTCCACCATTTCCTGAAGAAGAAATCCGAACCAAAATAAACTCAGCAATCAAACGGGCCATGGATAGAAATAAGAATATGGCTGATAATATCCGGGAATGGGTGGTGCAACAAACCGGCAACTTCTCTGTGAGTAATGTGTATGAAATAGCAACTTTAGCAACCAGCAAGATTGAATTGCAAAAAGAGAAGGCTAACGTCCGGGCATTGTTGGCAAAACTGGAAAAAGAGGGCAAGATAGAAAAGACTGGGAAGATGGCTGGGCAGTACCGAACCATAAATACCGACTGTCCTCCGATAGACTTCTTTAATGTCACATCTGAGCATGTGGATCTATGGTTGCCGTTTGGTTTACATGATCTGGTCAATATCATGCCGGGTAATATTATTGTAATCGGTGGCGAACCAGATGCTGGTAAAACTGGTGTCCTGCTAAACATCATAAAAAACAATCGTAAGAAGTATGATGTTCACTATTTCAATTCCGAAATGGGGGCATCTGAACTTGTTGAGAGGCTGAACCTATTTGGGGACATCGCAATCGAGGATTGGAATTTCAAGTATTATGAAAGGGATGCTGATTTTGCGGATGTGGTTGTCCCCGGGAAGGGGGTCATCAACATTATAGATTATCTTGAGCTCTACGCTGATGACTATGCGAATGTGAACCAGTTCATCAACGAGATACACCGAAAGCTGGATGGTGCCATATGCTTTATTGCCATACAAAAGAACCCTGGCAGGGATGATCCCCTTGGGGGGAAGAGAGCCCTTGAGAAGGCAAGGCTTGGTCTTGCGCTTAGTCGTAACAAGGTTAAGATAGTTAAAGCCAAAAACCGCAAGGTAAAATACAACCTTATTGGAAAGTGTGCAACATTCCAAGAAAGGGATGGTTGCAAGTTTACGCTTAAAGATGACTGGAGATACGAGTCAAGCCTATGAATTATACAACTATTTATTTTGTTCAGATGAGAGATGATGATGGCCCAGTTAAAATAGGGCAAACTACCGACCTTTTTTAAATAGCGGAGGCGTAATGCCACCAACACACACATGGAAACAACGTGAGAGAAACGTAGGCATTTTCTTTGGCCTACCATCCGGACGTAGCCGTACTCCGCTGTCAGGAGGTAACTCAGGAGGAACCAGATCAGATACTTTGCACCCTGAACTTTTTATTGAGCACAAGCACCGCAAACGCCATGCTTGCATATCCCTGTGGGAGAAGGTCAGGGATCTTGCCAGGAAAGAAGAGAAGATACCGGTGGTTACTTTATCGACCCATGGCAAGCCGGGTTTTTATATATTATGCCATAGCTCAGACCTAACGGCTATAGCCAAAAGGCACAAAAGACTGCCCGGTAAATCTCCGGGGGCTGACGCGGAAGTGAAGCTGGCGATAAAAAATGGCATCGAGGTGTGGATATGATGGGCCATGAGGAGCTAAAACGCCGACAAAGCTGGTCCCTCGGTAGAAAGGTCCGAGAGTCCCTTGAACGTATCGAGGAGTGGTACGAAGCGTGGGATGGGGATGTGTACGTGGCTTTTTCTGGTGGGAAAGACTCAACGGTGCTTTTAGATCTGGTTCGATCATACTACCCAGATGTTCCTGCCGTTTTCAACAATACTGGTTTAGAGTTTCCAGAAATCGTCAGTTTTGTGCGTACCTTTGATAATGTGGTAGAGCTTCGCCCAGCAAAACCATTTCATCGTGTCATAAAAGAAAATGGGTATCCTGTGGTGTCGAAAACTGTGGCTCATCAGCTGTATTTTCTGCAAAATCCGAGACCATCGAATGCTGCGACGCGAAAGTACATTCTAACGGGTATAAAACGAGACGGGACAAAAACGAAATCACTGTCCTTGGTTCTAGCTAAAAAGTGGCGTCCCTTAATTGATGCGCCTTTCAAGATAAACGACACCTGTTGTGATGTGTTGAAGAAAGCCCCAGCCCAAAAGTACGGTCGTGAATCCGGGAGGGTTCCTTACTTGGGGACTATGGCCTCTGATTCAGACCGTAGAGAAGTCAACTACAAGCGCCGGGGATGTAACTATTTCGGGCCTGTGAAAAGCGCTGCTTCTTGTCCCATATCTTTTTGGACCGAAAAGGATGTATGGGAATACATCAAAACCAACTCCCTCCCCTATTCCAGCATATACGACATGGGGTATATCCGAACTGGATGCGTATTTTGTATGTTTGGCGTCCACTTGGAACAGAAAGCTAAAGGCACAAATCGATTCATACGTCTAAAACAAACCCATCCTAAGCTGTGGGAATATTGCATGGATAAGCTGGGTATTCGCCAGGTGATGAACTTTATCGACGTACCGACGGGAGATCAAGAGCAACAGAGTTTATTCGTATGAAGGGGTAACATGACAGACAACAAGCTACAAGAGGAAAAGGGGTAACATGACAGACAACAAGCTACAAGAGGAAATGGTGGGCATGGATATCCACAGCACCATGCCAATAGGAAGCCAGCTAAATGTACGCAGAGTCCCGGGTGGGTGGATATATTTGTACAAGGATGTCCCTGCTGTGCTGTTTGTACCGTTGCCTGGAACCTAACCTAAGCATGGGCAGCACCAATGGTGTGGGGGGTAAGCCTTGGACTGTGGACCCTCTGAGATCGGTGCTGCCCATTAGCCACAAGGAGATATGATATGAAGCACCTAGACCTCTTCTCAGGCATAGGTGGCTTTGCCCTAGCAGCATCATGGGTGTGGGGTGCAGAGCATGAGGTGGTATCTTTTGTAGAGATAGATGATTACTGCCAACGTGTGTTAAAGAAACACTGGCCAGATGTGCCGATAATATCAGACATAAGGGATGTGACGTATGAGGGGATTTTATCCAACTCCGTGCAGCATGGATGCGATACAGCAGCCACAACCATCGACCTACTCACAGGTGGCTTTCCCTGCCAGCCCTTCTCGCAAGCCGGGAAACAAGGAGGCAAGGAAGATGACCGTTACCTCTGGCCTGAGATGCTACGAGTTATACGGGAAATACGGCCGACTTGGATCATTGGCGAAAATGTTGCTGGGATCATCAATATGGAACTCGACAACGTGCTATCTGACTTGGAAGGTGCGGACTATGAAGTCCAGCCGTTTCTTGTACCAGCTTGCGGTGTCGATGCCCCACACAGGCGAGATAGGGTCTGGATTGTGGCTAACGCCAATAGCGTCAGACGGCGAGGGCGGTGTGAAGGAAATGAGGGATGGAACGGCAGGGAGATACAAGCTGAGAGATCACGCCCACCCGAAGAACTCAAAGATGTGGCCCACGCCAACTCAAGCACCAGCATCAAGCAAGGGCGGCAAGAGGAAAGACGAATTGCTCCTGGCAGGCGCGGTGAAGATGTGGCCGACACCAAGCGTGAAGGATGTATCGGGTGGGGCAGTAATGGCAGAGCAAACGGCACACGGTTGGAAAAGAACCACGAAGCAAGGAAAGACACATGGGGCGCAACTGCACGATGTAGCAAAGACGATGGGTGGCTCCCTGAACCCAACGTGGGTCGAGTGGCTAATGGGATACCCTCTAGGGTGGACAGACTTAAAGGACTAGGAAACGCCATTGTGCCACAAGTGGTTGTTCCAATCATGCAATCGATAAAGGAGATAATGACATGACACGGATTAAGGGGAGGAAGATATGGAATATGAAGTCAGAAGGGCTGATCCAGACGAGGCCGAGAATGTTGTTTCTTTTGTAGATAACAACTTCACCAAAGAGGGTTATGGTTTTGTAACATCAGCACAAATTAAGACAGAGATAAAACGTGGGAGCGTTTTTATTGCGGTTACACACGAGGGGCAGATTGTTGGTGTAAGAGTAGGAATAGATAAGGTTTATAACCTATGTGTTGACACAAATATAAGAAGGGGCGGTATAGGCCGGTCACTAATTGACGTGTTACCACCGGAAACGATAAGGGTTAAGGCTACTCCCGTTGGGAATTTAAGCAAGGCCCAAAAGGACGCATTTAAGTCACCAAGGAAATTCTATGAAAAACTGGGGTATGTCTTTGAAAGGCTTGATTTTGCTAGGAATTTTTGGCAACGAGGGAAGGCTGGCGAGAGGGCTAACTTTCACCGAGAAGGGAAAAAGAAACACATAGAGATATATAGGGCTGGCCCAAGTGTTGAAACCAGACAAAAAAAACTGTTCTAGTCAACGAGTGCTTGAAAGGGGAGCGACTATGACTATACGAAAGATGCTTATCGCTGTAACATCAGCAATTGTATTTGAAGATGCAAACGAGTGCTGGCATAGAAAATGGGATAGTCTGAGCCATAGGTGTGAACATCCTTTGTGCAAAACCGACGATAACCGTTGCCCAACTGCAATAGCTCTTTGGTGCCCTTTGCCAAACGCAAGGGATAAGATTGCTTAACCCAAAATAGGGGAGGAATAGATGAAGTCAAAAACAACCGGACTTAAAAACCTAGTCGTAGTATCAGATACTCACTGTGGGGATCAACTGGGCCTATGCCCTGAAACCGTAACACTAACCCACGGAGGCACATACACATCATCCATTTTCCAAGACTATGTGCGTGAAAGGTGGAACATATTTTGGGATGAGTGGGTCCCAACCGTAACCAGGGGTGAGCCATATTCGATACTGGTAAATGGGGACGCAATGGAGGGCAGACACCACAATGCCACCCACCCCCTAACCCACGACTTGGCAAACCAACAGAATGTTGCCTATGAGATGCTGGCACCCGTTGTGGCAAAGGCAAAGAGCCTGTATTACGTGTCCGGATCACCAGCACACTCAGGAGAGGCTGGAGAGAACGAGGAAATGCTGGCGGAGATGCTGAAGGCAAAGGCGGATGAGCGCGGTAACCGATCGAGATACGAGTTACTAATCAAGGTCGGTAATGCTCTTGTACATGCCACCCATCATATTGGCATATCCGGATCCATGGCATACGAAACCACGGCCCTTACAAAAGAATTCAATGAGTTCAGTTCCGAATCAGCCCGATGGAACCGTCCGATCGCTGATATTCTTGTCCGGAGTCATCGCCATAGGCACAGTGAGGTGTCCATTCCAACGTCCAGGGGGTATGGGATCATATTCGTTACCCCTTCCTGGCAGCTTAGAACGCCATTTGCTTTCCGGATACCCGGGGGGAGGGTGACAACCCCCATGATAGGGGGATCGTTGATTAGACAGGGCAATGAGGAGTTCCATACCCGTCATAAGACATGGGACACACCAAGAACCAGAACTGAGAAACCACGAATCGAGGTGATATGATGCCAAAGATTACATTCGACGAGGTTTTAGATGAGATCCAGAGGCTGAACGATCAGCAACCTGAAGGCTTTACAGTAAAGGAAATGGTAACGGCAACGGGAAAGACACCCGAATGGTGCAGGAGCCAGATAGGTGGTCTGATTGATGATGGTAAGGCGGTGTACAACGGCAGGAAGAAATCAACGGCAATTGATGGGCGAACAACACACCGGCCTGTCTACAAGCTGACAGCGTAGGGGGTGATATGCAGCAGCTTTCCATAGAGGGGAAAACGAAAGAGTATCTGGCGATAACAGTCCATGTCTCAATCTACATTGCGGGGAACATCCACAAGATACAAGATACGTGCAGGGAGTTCTGCTTTGATGAGGGTTTCTGCGTTACTGTTACACCCACGGAATACATTTATACTGGCGGTGCTGAGAGTGGGGCTATCATCGGCCTGATAAACTATCCAAGATTCCCCATGAAACCGGCCCAGATAAAGGGCCAAGCGTTCAAGCTGGGGTTAGCCATAATGAAAGCGTGTTACCAGACATCATTTACGGTAGAGACACCGGATAAGACATATTGGTACAGTCGGAGAACATAAACCGACAGAAGTTTAATATATTGCCTGTTACGTAACTCAAAGGGGGTGAAATCGTGAAAAAAGTAATCCCGATCGGGGGAGAGGTTGACCATTACACCACATGTCCGGAGTGTGATGGGGATGTATGGAAGATAACAGTTACGGATCCTCTTGAGGCAATACTGAAGGATTTTGTATGTGCAACCTGCGGGTTTAGGAAGAATATGGAGGAATGATTAGTAACAAACCCCTTCCAACTCAATAATATAATTACCCAATTCCTCTGCATCCTCTTGGGTAAAACATATCAGCCCATCAACCTCAACGGGGTCTAGTACGGGTGTGTTTGGCAACTTTCCTATTGGTTCTACGGTAGCGCATCCGTTGATACCACCCAAGAGTATCATAGTGCAAATTAAGGCGATCAGTCTGAGCCTTGCCCTCTTTTTGTCTTCGTTTGTGTAGAACGTATGCTTCACTGAACGCCTCCAGCACCAGTCCAAACCCTCTCAGGAATGATCTAAGGGCCGAATACATCTACTTGGCTGCTCTTAACCCCAAGAATCCCAACCCAGCTAGTATAGATTCGATGCCAACCTCATAGTTACCCTCTATACAGTTGTAAATGCCGGTGAGAATCAGCCCTGCGGCTGCAATGTACGTTTTCTTACCTTGCAGAATACTCATTGTTTCCACCCCCTCTACATGTATCGACCGGCCAACCAGAGTATGAATAGGTCAAACGGCCATGTCAGTATTGTATGCACTCTCTTCATCTTAACGGCAAAATATGCACCTACGATAGCATATATCCCCAGTATAATGCAAGCTGTAGTCATGGTTTCCCCAATCTGGTGTTGCTGTGAACCTGAATATGGAAATGCCAACCCTGCCCGGTGTCATGGTATTTGCACACCTTGTATTTACCAGGTCGCCGGGGATCATACTCCCAGTGTTCGTTGATGTCATCTGCAATAAGCTCCGGATCGCTCATGTCCCGGGACCGGTAATCCTTGGCTCTCAGGGGGTCTGTCCTGTGTATGCTGGAATCTTTGGCGTGGATAGGGGCAGACCTAAAGGCTGATGTACAAACCCGCTCTCCGTAACGCTCCTGGATCCATAGCTCCAGTTCCAGCAGGTTCGGATGGGTAGATACGCTATGTGCTGCCAAGAACACTTTCTTGTTCTTGTATTTCTGATGTATCATTTACCTAATCCGATCGCGGCCATCCAGCCACCCACAACGCCACTGACTATTGCCAATCCCCGGTCATACCACTTGAACTTCTTTAGAGCCCTGACCTCTGACTTGGTAACAGCATGCTGGGCCACCAGTCCGTCACCACCGGAAAGCAGGGTGTACACCTTGTCTGTGATCTCCGTGTTGGCCTTTAGCTGCTCCTGTAGCTGGGTAATCTCTACCCTTCGCTCAGTGTTATTCTCAACAGTCATGCTATCCTCTGAGGCTTTGTCCACAACTGTGGACATTCAACTACTTTGTTGCAGAGATCCTGGAACTGGCTTACTCTGCCGGAGTCTCAATAGGCGCTGCCTCAATAACCTGCTCGTCGAGTTCAGCCACCCTCTGTTCTAAGGCGGTCTTGGCCGCTTTCAGGCCTACGATTTCGCTCTCAATCGTTGCCTTATACTGCTTCAACAAGGCAATATCTGTAGCGATATCCTCTTTCTGCTCTGTTGCGGTCTGGACTTCCCGTTGTGCTTCTACCAGTTTACCGTCCAAGTCTTTGCTCCACGCGGATAGGGCGACTCGCTTCACCTTGTCCGGTTCGTCTGATAAATTACTATGCTCAGTCAAAACGTGGCGAGTGTAATGCTTTCCTATTTCTACCCCATCCTTCAATACGCGAGTCGCCTTTCTAACATGAACACCACCAGATTCGGAAACTGTGACCTGATAATCAACCCTCTCCTCGAACTCTGCTGCCAGCGCTGGAGCAGCGCAGAAAACCAATGCTATCAAAACTATAACTGCTTTCATTTAATCCTCCTATCCGAAGACATCTGTAATGTAACTGAATGATACCTGAATATAAAATGCACTGTCAACCCTTGTATGATCTACGTTTTCCACAGTCCCGTCGTCTGTGACATTTGTTACTGCCATATAAGCCTGGTTGCCCTCACCCTGTAGATATGGGCTTTCCAATTCCGCATCCCCGTGATCCCTAATTACTATTGAAGGTGATACGAGATAAGAAAACTCCGTACCAGGGGCAGAATCAAATGGAATAGATAGACGAAGCTGCCCAGCGCAAGTATCAGGTTCTGCTGTTAGTATGCGTCCCTGAATTGAAACGAGTTGCCCGATCTTTGTATATGCTAGGGTGTCGGCATGAGCCGCGAGGCCAAAGCTCCCCGAAGTACCGCAGACCAGCGTTGGGTTATACGTCCCCTCCTCATAATCATCCAGCACGTTTACATCTGAACTTGCCACTGCTGTAGCTGGAAACCCTATCCCGTTCTCCAAATCAATACTTACATTGTTCCTGCCGCCCGGTGATATACCAGCACCAAAGACATTCCCACTGGCTAGGAATAGATCGCCGTCTGCTTCGAGAGTAACGGTTGTTGCCGTGGTAGAAGTCCCAATAGTAGACCCATCGGCAAATGTCATGGTCGCAGATGGCGAGCCATCACCTATCCCAACATTCCCACTACTCCCCTCAACAAACAGCGCATTGGCTGCACCGCTGGCCTCTATGCGGGTGTCTTTATCTGCCCCCGTGTCGTTTATGGTCACAGCACCATCAAAACTTGAGTCACCCGTAGAGGTAATAGCCCCACTCCCAATCGTACCCACATTGGTAAGATTACCAGAAGTATCAAGATCCAACCCGGCAGAGGCAATGGATACCGTATCCCCCCCATCCCCGATAACAATCCCATCCGTTCCATCAGAGACTTGGCTGATTGTGGTAGCTCCACCATCAGCGGTGGCCACGTTCAGGTATGCTGCTGTATCCACTGATAATTTGATATTCGGTGCTGTAACATCAGCAATGGTATCGGCTGTAATGCCTAGTGTACCATCTACAGGCTGGTTAATATACGTTCCGCTATCCCCGATCTGAACCTGCTCATCCGTGGTTCCGGTTACCAATACCCCAGTATCAGCCACATGGGTAAGGGTTACATCTTGGTCTTCCCCGAGTTGGATAAGGGCAGCATCACTGTCAAGCTGTAGGTCATCTTGACCTATGATGTCATCAGATGCTGTCAGATCCGTACCACCCACAGCACCGGTTGATGTAACCGCTCCGGAACCAATCGTACCCGCATTGGTTACATTCCCACTCGTATCAATATCAATTCCGTCAGAGGCTACAGAGAAGTTATCTCCCCCATCACCTAATGCCACAACCCCGTCAGCGTCCAGAGTACCGTCTATTTCAAGCTCCAGGTTCAGCAGGAGGCCATTATCGTCCACATGGGTTATGGTTGTCTCTGTAGCATCCTCCCACGCTATAATCTCCCCATTAGACAGCCTGAGAGCCCCCTGGTCGGCAGGATCGGCCCCGGTCTGAACATTAGACGACACATCAACGGTAGCCGCATCAACGGTCGTTGCTTCAGCCCCCTCAATGACAATATCCCCGTCTGCACCAAAGGCCGTAACCGGGTTAAGCAGTAACAATGTCAATAGAACGTATTTAAGGTGTTTCATCTATTCCTCCTAGCTTCCGTTATTGCTTCGGCTCTTTTCAAAAGCCTTGCCCGTGGCATAGCCAACAAGCGTAATGCAATCATACTGATTGTTCATGGTGAAATCTATGCTACTGGCCAGCACCAGGTTGTCCCCATCGTTCTTTACCACCACGGTCCTGGCTGTATTGGCAGGTCTTAGCGTTACTTCTGCCCCGATGGGTAAACTCCCGATACTATCCAGATCGTCACTGGCAGCATCTGATTCGGTGTCTACCGTGTAATACCCGGGTTGGGTAATGGTAATGGCACCGGTACTGATGGTCTTTTCTGTGGCATCCAGGGTAACGGGTACATCATGGTACAAGACTTCCCAGTTACTGGCATCGGAAATCAGAGCTATGACCTCGTTGGCCGCGCTGAAAGTAAAGGTTGTTGCACCGTCAATGGTTTCAGCCCCATCCCCGTCAATGTCCACCTGGTTGGTAATGTCTGTGGCCTTTACAATCACAATTCTGCCAGCAGTAGCGGTTGCTGAAGCCTCAAGGGTAATGGTTACTGTGGATCCGTTCCCGGAGGCAGAAATGTACGTGTCTGCACCGGTTACAGTGTAATCCCCGGTCTTTGCAACCCTGGCTATCTCCTTGGGAAAGAAACCCGTGGATACGGTATTGGACCAGGTGTTGCCAAAGTTGGTGAAAAGGTCTTTGAAGAACTCCAGCGTTTCCTGTATGTCAGGGATATCATTGGCGATCTGATTAGTAAGGATTGGAATTCCCGAATTATATTGTGCTGCCATGGTTATCTCCTATTTTCTTAACGCATCAATCTGAAACATTTCTTCTCGTTCATCTGCATCTGGGGCTCTCCCATGCTGAGAAATAAACATCTCGAATTTCTTAATGTCCTCTTTCATATCATAGTACTCACTGACACGTTGGCTGTTCAAATCCAACCCCTTTTGCCCAATCCCAGTTACATACGATCTGAATTTCATCATCGGAGACTCATCGTCGAGGTTCACAGGCTGGGAATATATTCGATTTATCTCGTTCATAAATGGGAAGGCAGTCTGGATCCCATGTATCCATTTCTTATCCATACCAAGTTCCATCTTACCAGTCTTTTTGTTTCGTATCTGACCAATTATCTTCTTAGACTTGAACGTTTCTAGCATTTTTTCTGGGAGATACGGAGTCCAGAATGGTGCCCGTGCCATATCATACTCATAGCGTTTGATCTCCGATAATTCGGGAAAGGTTTTAATCCCCATCTCGGATGCACCCAATTCCGCAATAACCTTAAATGGAGTAAGAGAACTGATCCAATGCTTTATAGAGGACATCTTATTGAATTCACCAGGTGGGAGGTCAAGGGACATGTATATGGGCTTGCCCTTATCCGTCTTAAATGGGGACTTAACGTACATTAACTCATTGAAATACTCTGGCCTTATCCTAGCCTCTTCCTTGGTTTCCTTATCTGAGAATGCCCGGACACCCTTGGTATATGCTTGATATTTACGAGGATTCTTCAGCAGACTCTCTACCTGTAAGGGTATGTTTTTCCTGCTCCATGTATAAAACGGAATCGCACGTTTCATGACGTTGCGTTCAAAGTCTGTCAACTCACCATAATCAAACATGTACTTTCTTACAGTTTTGGATGCAGTCTTTAGATCGGTACCCTTGGCTATTTGATCCAAGAATACGGCAACCCGAGCATTATCTTCAATGGCAGAACCGAAAGCCATACCGATCTTACCGGGAGTCAGCTTTCGCACCTTACCATATTTAATAATGCTTTCAATCTCATCCAACTGAGCCTTCTGAATATCCGAACCAACCCACCCCTTACCATGAACACCCAGTCTCCCCATCTCCTCGGTGAGCTTCTCAACGTTAAACATCTTTCCGCCAAGCTCTATCTCATCAATAGTTCCGGCTCTAAATTCAGCAGCTTGGATAAAGCGACGTGGGTTCTTAACACCAGACAAGTATGCTTGCCACCAGTTAGAATACATGTTCCTTAAATGAAACGGTAATCTTACAACCGTTGCCATTTTCTTCCATGCGTTCTGGCCCTTATCAAAAAGTTTTAGCATTTTAGATGTCGTTGGATCTCCAACAAAGAACTTTCCAGTTGTGTTAAGATCCTTGGCTATCTCTTTTGGAACCATGTATGTGGAAACCTGAGAACTCACGCCAGGCATTTTCTGCATGGTTTCCAGGAGAAATTCTGCGGGTATTAGTTCCCCGTGCTCGTTGTATAGCCTGGCTATAGCATCCTCTGAAACCACATCCTTTGAGAAAAACTTGAGTGAGCCTTTGGGCAAGTATAGACCATATCCTTCAGGGACTACCTTGGTTCCCGGATCAACCTTCTTGCCAAACTTGACCATTGTATCATCTACAAAAGTCTTCCGTGCTATGTATGCAGCTTGCTCCGTTGCACGTTTACCATAGCCACGTATTATGTTCTTGTCCGGCATGTAGATTTTAGAATAGTTGCTGGCAGTACTTTTCAGGTCTTGGAAGTTTTGCACCTGTCCTTTACCGAAGGCATCTTCTAGGCCATAAGCCTCAATACGCTTCCTTGCTTCTCCGATAGTTTTTGCCTTTGCAATGTCATCAAACTGACCAGACAATCCAATAGCATCGTCAAGTGTCTCAAATTTCCGTTGCTTAAGAAACGATGGTTTCTTTGCTTTCTCAAACAATGAGGGTGGTATCTCTCCCTGTGCTAAACGTGTTCCCCTTTCAGGATAATAATGGGGCACATATGGTACTGGGTTCTCTTTCCATTTAGCAGCAGCCTTGGGAGATACCACACCCTTGTCTACTGATTCCTGAAGCAGATCATCGTATCTCTTACCTATGTTCTCTAGCTTGAGCTTCAGCTTTACACTTATCAGATGGCTTTCATCTGGATGCTCACGGAGATACGAGAGCTCCTCCATTTCCTTGGAGGACAAACCACTCCGAAGTTGCTCTACATCGGCTATAATCTTCTGGTTTTCAAACTCCAGATTCTTCTTGGCATAATACTTTGAATCGTAATAGTCTGACGGAATACCACCGCTCGGTCTGAAAGAGCGACTCAGCAATGATTTGTCTAATGCCTGAACGCCCTTTTCAACTATAGGTATCTTACGTGCCGCCCGTGTTCCGGCCTTGATTGACTTAGTCAGGGCACCGGCAGGGATAAAGGGTAGACGATAAGAGGTTGGATCCATAACAATGGACAGGGTAAACGCAAGGGCCTTCCGTTGCCATTTCCCCCAATCCGGAAAAACCTTCTCCACAATATCATCATACGTGATCTTATTTTCTCCCTTAGCACCAGACCATGCACTTTTAGGATCAAACGGTTTTCCCTTAAGCCAATCGTCCATAACAGCAGCAGACGCATATTCCCCACGGGACAGACCATCCATAATTTTACCCAACAAAGTTTCCCCGCCCTGTTGTGCGTAATCAGGATGCTTTGCATATTCAACCATTGGATTCATCTTTACAAATTCGGGAAATCCATGCTCTTTCAGAGAGTTGTCCCAGAACGAATCAAGTTGTTTGTCTGATATGGGCATTATTGTGTCCAGTTATCCTCAGAGTATCCCCGTATTTTTTTAATCAACTGTGCATCTGTGGCTCCCTTCAACCTAGACATGGAGATAGTTTGCTGCAAAGCAAATGGAAGTTTCAGGCTAGACATAATACCTTGCTCTGCTGCACGAAGGTCCAGATCCTTCATACCGCGCTTTTTTTCTATACTACGAGCTTTGAGCCAACCTATAAACTTGTCCTTCGATTGTCGTGGCTCAAGCACCTCTAACGCACCCATTAGACCCATACCAGGCCCGTATCTTTTTACTAGGCCATTAATTCGCTGCCGGATCTCTGAATCGCTATCCTTTTCGGGTTCCCAATCTGGATTTGGTTTGAGTGTCCCAAGCAATTTACTATAACCAGCAGAAGACACCCTTGGTATCTGAGCTCTGGCTTTGTCGTATTCAGATGCTGGCTGACGAAGTGCTGGCATACCGTACTTATCGAATTTCACCGCGTTTTGAACTCTGCTGTACATGCCACCCATCATATTATATTCACGGATCTCCGCATCCTCCGCTTTCTTAGCATTCCGCCATGCTTCGACCTTGTCTTCGTCCATTCTTATCTTTGAGTCGGCCTGTTTCAAGGCAAGAGCCCTATTAAATGCTGCCTCGGCAGCACGTTTCTCACCCCGTATTTGGTATTTCTCCGTTTCCAGCTTCTGGCGATCCCACTCAGCCTTATCCGCAGATTCCTTTGCTGCCAAAACGGTCTTGGCAGTCTCCTTCTGCATATTAAACTGCATCTTCTGCATTGCCATCTGCATGAGGATCTGTAACATCGGGTTGGACTGTTGCTGCTGTGGTAAGTATATTGGTGCTGGCATTATCGCCTCCTATAACAAAAGTCCGTAATAGACCGCATCTGGCCTACCGTACTTATCGAATTTCACCGCGTCCGGCCTGGTTACTGCCACTTCTTCAGCGATAAATCCCACTCGCTTACCCGGGGCGGACTTATATTCAAACGATACCAAGCGTTGACCGTTAATGTAGCCCAAATGGGTTATGTTCTTTTTGTACCGCCTTGAACTTGCGAGGCTAAAGAGTTTCTCAAGGCCTAGCAATACGCTCGCATTCGCGCCTGTACTTAGCAGTTGCTGTCCCATTCCTTGGGAGCCGGGATTAATCACCGGGCTTGAATATGTACCACCCAGCATGCCGGGGAGTGACACCCATGGGAATCTGGCTTCTTCAAGCCCTGCTTGCCACTTGGCTGAGTCGAAACCGTACTGTCTGTCTTGTTGGGCGAGTATATTCTGATAGTCTTGTTGGCGCTCTTGTTGCTGCTCGCCTCGGAACTGCTGGGCCTGCATGTTGGCATAATCTGCTTCCATCTGCCTACGCTGGTTTTCCTGCATGGCATACTGTTGGCGCATTTGATTAACCGTTTGTGCAACCAACTGGTTTTGCTGGGTTTGCTGCTCGGCCACCCGGGTTTGCTCTGCAAGGGACGCGGCGGTAACATACTTGCTTCTATCATTTTCGTTCATTGCGTCAAACTTGTTCTTTTCAAGTCCGATGTCGGCAAGCCGCTTTACCTGATCAAGCTCGCTCATGGTTTCCCAGCGGTTGGATGCGGCTTGTTCCTGCGCGGTCCACATCTCCTGGGTCATCTCCATGTCGGCCCATTTGTTGTCAATGGCGAGTTGGGCCTGGGTTTGCCATTGATCTCGCTCTAGCGTGCCCTGGGCTTTCCATTTTTCAAGACCCATCTCTTCGGCTGACTTTATCTGGTCCCGTTGGAGTTCGGACGCTGCCAACCATCGGTTCTGCTCTGTCTCGGTAGCAGCATCATACTGGCTCTTTTCAAGACCTATTTCAGCGAGGCGCTTGGCTCTATCATTGGCATTTTCAGCATCGTACTTGTTAGATGCAAGTTCCTCGTACGCCATCCATTGGTTCTGGGATAGACCAATATCGGCAAATCGTTCGTTCTTTGCTAATTCAGCCGCAGCCATGAACTCATTGGCTCCAAGTTGCGCGCCTGCCTGCCACTGCCGACGAGCGTTCTCAACATCTGAGTAGCGTTGTTGGTTTTGGAGTTCGGAGGTGGCAATGAACCTGTTCTGCTCAAGCTGACTCATGCCCTTCCATTGCTCCTGGGATACGCCGATGTCTGATAGACGCTTACTGCGGTCAAGTTCATTCTCGGATTCCCACTTGCTTAAAGCAAGCTCGGTGTTAGCTTCCCACTGGCCCTGGGTCATGCCTATATCGGCAAAGCGTTCTGCCCGGGCAGCCTCGGCAGTTGCGTTCCAACGGTTGGCTTCTGCCTGCTGGCTTGCACCGTACTTGGCTTGCTCAACACCTGCTTCAAACCCTCGTTGTTGAGTGCCAAGACCCGCTGCCGCCTTCCATTGTTCGGCTTCCTTCATGGCTTGTGCGCCGAATTGATTTGCACCTAGCTGGGCTGACCATTCTTGCGCCATGGCCGGTTGCAGCATGTTCCATGCTTGTAGGCCGATCTGGTTGGCACGGTTGGCTTCAAACTCACCCAGAGCCGCTCCTGCGGCCCCAGATAGGCCAGCACCAGCCGATCCTGCCTGACCGGATGCACCCATTTCCTCCAGCATCTGAGCTCTGGCTTTGTCGTATGGAGCATTCAGACCTGCCATGATCTCGGGTGAGAAATTCTGCATCCAATCTTCGGTAGGCATCATGCCTGCGGCATCGGGTACATCATAACCCACCTCGCCTATTTCCGGTACGGTTGGCATATCGGGTAGGTCGTATTGGGTTGGATCTAGTTGGGGCACATCATAGTCCGTTAGACCAAACGAGGGACGGTTAATCTGTCCCGGGAGTTGGTATTGGCCTCCCCATTGCGCGCCCGGGATTTGATAACCCTGTGTGGGTTGGGTGCGGAGTGTCTCATATCCAGGTACTTGTGGTGCGCCTGGTAGGTTATAATCGGTTAAGCCATAGCCTTCAGGTCGAGCATACCCAGTGGATTGATAATCAGTTAAGCCATAAGTGGGGGTTTGATACCCACCCACGTCATACCCTGCGCCTGATGTGTCATAACCGGGAATGTTATAGCCACCCGGTTGTATTTGCCCTGGAAGGTCCATGCCGGGTACTTGCCATGATGGGGGTACGTCGTAGCCTTTGGTTTGGTATTGACCTATACCGTAGCGCCCGGGTTGTCCACCCTGCCCCGCAAGGATAGCATCACCGGAGTCAACAGTACCATCACCGTTGAGGTCCCATCTACCGATCTCTTCCGGTGTAAATTCGTCACCGGCTACTGATCTGTTGAGTATTTCCGTTGCAAGTCTTTGATCTCCCTGGAAAGCGCCCGGGGTATCGTACCCCCTGATGCTGGGTTGATATATACTATATGGTGTGTACTGTTGCTGTGGCACACCGGCGATGGTGGCTTGATCTACCATGGAGGGCGCTATCGGTGTGGGAATATCACCCGGTAATTGCCATAGGGGTTGTGTTTTCCCAATAGGCGATTCCGGTCGACTCGTTTCGCCCTCTGGCACTTGTTGTGCATCCCCCGGCCAATGAATCCATGATGGGAATTCTTCCGGTCTGATAGTTGGGTTATCCAGGAACGTGGACTCTTCATCTGCCGTTCCTGCATCCCTATCCGCCGTTCTCGTATCCCTTGTTGCCGCTTGCTGTTCTGCAAATATACTCCTCACCTGATCCTCGGTAAGCCTGCCCTGGTTAGACGCGGTTATCATCTGTTGTATGTCGCTCTGGGTTGGCCCTGTGTAACCCGGTGTTGAGATGTTAATATCCGGAGCGGCATAGGTGTTGGTGTAGGCATTGGAGTAAGCGTTGGAATATGATGGTGCCACCTGAGGAGAACTGGGCATATTGAAAGTTGGGTTGAAAGCCATCTCCGGCATGGTAAATTGGTTATTCATATTCCAATTGGGCGCAGGTGTATTGATAGCGGGATTATAACCCCCGAAATTGGGCGTGTAACCCCCTGGTAGTTGTACATACGGTGTGGGTCCAGCATTTGGTATGGCATTATTATACGGCTGCTCGGGATACAGCGAGGGTATGCCAAACACCGGGTTGGCTTGCTGGGGCGCAACGTACTGTGGGCTTGAAGTTGGTTGTTGGTACTGTTGTATCAACGATGGGTCTACACCTGTGAAATTGTAAGGATTGAATGTTGGCATCTTCACCTCCTACTAGCCCTGCCTCATAAGCATCTGCATAATCATTTGTATCGGGTCGATTTGCCCCATGGGGTTTTGGCCCTGCTGTTGTGGGGATCTAATCAGGGGTGGGCCGCCCATACCGCCCATCTGGGTTCCCATGCCGGGAACACCGCCCGGGCCACCCGCCATGCTTCTCATACCGCCACCACCACCGCCTGCGGACGATTGGGCACCAGCACCAGGATACATCTGTATTGGGTTCATGGCCCTTCTTGACATGGCTCTCATCATGGGCGCTAACAGTGCATACATCTGGCGCTGCTCAGGGCTCTGGGCGTACGACACCGAGGGGGCCTCACCACCACCCATACACATTGCCACTTCGCCTTCATGCCAAAACGAGTCCTCATACACCACATTGCCGTCAAGATCCATCCTTACTTCATTGTAAATCTTCATTTCTTTCCTCCTGCGACAAGAGCTTCCCAATACCATGAATCCTGCCGGTTTTCTCTACATTAATCCCATACTGCTTCCCGTATTTTCTAAACAATCTGAACACCCGCTCATCAATTGCATCAGCCTCGTATATCAAGGCATTGCTTCTTACACCAAACTTGTAAAACTCTCCCAAAAGTAACTTGACGGGTTCTGGATCCTTAACCCAACTATGTATCGCATCGAGATAAACCTTCCCTACTGCCGGAAGCCCCCTCACCATGAAGTGTGCAAAACTAACCGGCTTGTGCCCGTCAAACACCACCCAGAACTCTAGGGCCTCACCGCCAAACTGAATGCTCTGCTGGTAATAGGTGAACAGGCTTTCATACGTTATGCCCGGTATATTTAAATTGGTTATGAAATCCTTAATGTTCGGCCCAATCTCTTCCAACCAAAGAGCGTTCTTGATCTTTACCGCTTCCATTGAGTCCCCCATCTGTATGTATTCTTAATTAGTACCATCCCTCTGTTGTTTCGTACACTACAATCAAACTCTCCCCATCCGTAAGAACAGAGTTTGAATTAACTCCCAATAAAAGTTCAGCACCGTTAGGAGCAAGAGTTAAGTTATTGCTTGAAGTCCCTACGTTGATAATTCTGTAATATGTTCCATTTACACCGGCAGGAAGATTTGCAGTAATCACCCCACCGTCCGTGTCGCAAAATATGTTGTGGTCTGTTGAAAGGACGGTGTAGGGAGAATCACCATCATCTATTCTAGTTGTTTTGACAATTCTTGCGCCGGTCGTGGTTAACCCCCCAATCGCCAGCGGATCGGTGATGCTTATTGTTATTGATCCAGCACCATTTGTTATTGTTATTTGACCGGCAGTACCCGTTATCGTTGCAATGGTGGGCGTTGCCCCCGTAGATCCTATTGGAAGCGTACCATTTGCTCCCGGGCCAAGCTGCTCAATCGTACCTGTACCGGCACCGATTTGAAAAGCACCGTCCGTAAGAGTTGCTAACCCGGTGCCGCCCTTGGCTACGATAAGGGGATCCACAATGCCTATCGTTAGCGTACCATCACCATTATCGGTCACGTTTATTTCGTTGGCAGTCCCACCAATGTCATCGTTGCCTAACAAGTAACGCCAAGCCGTACCATCGTACACTAGCAGGGCATTGTCGTCAGTGTCATAATACATCTTCCCGGCTTCGCTATCGGGTGCGGCAGACCTTCCGACAAACTTCAAGGTATGGACAGCGATCGACTTGAGATGATTGTACAAATCCTCAAGCCATGGCTGTAAGTCCTCAATGCTGGAGAACCTAAGAGGTGGCTTGAGGTTCATACATCTTCCCTCTGGTCGTACTTGAACGTCAGGGAATGTACCTCAAAGTCTTCAGCAGCACCATCTGTGCCCCACTTGAACTGGTGCAGCCTTGCGTTCTGCATTACATGAATCACCGGCCTAGCTGCGCTATCTAGCGACAATGAGCCCATAGATGTCCATGATTGGCCAAGGAGTTCCCCCAGAGTATTCCCCCCACGATGGTACAAATCAAGGCTGTAGTCACCGGTAATCCCCATGTCAAACCATACTTCTTTGACTAGGGTATTGACTCTCGGCTTACCAAAGTCCAGAACGGGCTCAACCCTATGTCCGTCCAGGGCAGAGCCATCGACGGAGTTACCACCTTGGTAATACAAATGACCATCGGTATTGCCATAGGACAGTCTCTGTCTGTTGGATGTGTAATATGCCCATGTTTCGTTGTTAGAAAGACCCCAGGTAGCTCCGGATCCACCAAGATCGTTGATAAGGTCGTTCCAGGTATAGCTTGTAAACATTGTCCATGTATCTACAAACCGCATGGACTTATCTTCAAATCTCCATTGACCTGTATCAACATTGTAGAAAAACAACCTGTTAGGGGCAGACTCACCGCCCCATGGTACTGTCCAGCATACTTCCCGGTCAATGGGGATGTACGTGCCCACTATGAGGTCGTAGAATGCAGTATTGATTCCTTGGATATCGGTCTCGATGTCATCTGATATAGGTTTACCGCCAGCAGGGAAAACATTACCACCATCATACCTACAGAACCCATAGGATGCGTTGAACAGGTAATGGGAGTTACCAACAGCAACAATGCTGTGGTGGTTCACCGCCCCTTGATCCGGAACAACGGTAAACAACCTGAATGGCAACTCATAGTCTGGATAATAGACAAGTTGGTTGATTGAATTCTCACTGTAGATAAAACAACGATCCTGCCCCATTGTTGCCCCACCCGTAATGGGGTCATCATTCGGAACATATAGCTGGTTGGCGGCAGGGTAATTCAGTGAGGTAATTGCCGTGGCTGGCCATGCCGTAGACCAGCGAATGTCAATGTTACCATCCGTTTGGTCGGAATAAAGCCCTATCAACCTTCGTTGAAACGACACAATAAACCGAAACAGATAATCAGTCCCGGATGCTATGACCTTGGACAGATTGGCATCCCCCTGTTTCCATTTGGCCATATCAGTCTCACCACGATCGGTGAAGACCATATAATCCCCTATCCGGATAGCGGTATAGAGGTCGGCATCGTCTGTTGCAAAAGTTACAGGGGACGCAAAGTTAAGATCTGCTGGGTCGAAACTGGAATCAAACTTGTACAGCTTCCCGTTATCGAACATGAAATGGTTGCGGTTAGTACCGTCGTAAAGATTAAACAATCCCAAGCACTTGGTTGCCTGTGCATTGACAGAGTTACTCCACTTCTGATACCCGAAGGACTTTGAGCATGCCATTGTCTTACGCTCAATGTCAAAATTCAGACCACCCACATCATGGGACAGAAACCCGTTGGCATTCTGCTGTAAAAGTGACGGGTTATTTGCCGGAACATCCGTCTTTCTCCCCAAGTGGGGAAATAGTTTTAGCTCTAAGTCGGGCATACGCTACCTTCCCGCCTGGTAATACCTGGCAGAATACTGCTGCTGCCAGCTTAATGCCTGAAAACCGCTCATAGCCCACTTCTGCTTGCCACTCTGACGCTTGGACTTTTTTATCCCCTCCATCCACTCCCCCTTGAACAGAGATGCCTTCTCGTACTCATGGAGCAACAGAAAACATTGATAGATAGCATAGTCACATATCTTGAAGCGCATCAATTCGGGCAGGAAGCTAACATCTGTAGCGGTACTGTCCTCACCGGTACGACCATACTCAAGCTCAAGACGAATCACCCCAGTCGGGGGCGGGATCACCCAAAGCTCTCTATCCTTGATTGTAAACGCTTGGAGTTTGTTATTGCTTTCTTCGGAAGGATCAGGGAACTTGATGTCAAACCGATAGGGGTCTATCCATTCAAGAAACCTGTTATTGGTCATGTCACGCAGACGTACCTCTCCACCACCATAATCCGCTGGCATTGCGAGTCTGTACGTACTAGCAGCAGTATCTGCGTATGAGTATTTACGTTGCCAAGTAAAGCCGAATACTTCGCACAATTCTTCCTTTGCACGAATAAGCTCGTTTTGCACTTCCGTTGTCGAAGGGGTAGTTGAAGTGCTCAACGTACCCCTTTGCAGCTTACTTTCGACATGAGTTACGCAGTCTGATATAGTACCGAGCGTACCGGCAGTAAAATCAACAACGGATTGCTGGGTCCAGGTCGTTGTCAGTGCCATGATACCCTCCTATTGAAGAACTACAACCAATACCCCACGGTCTATCACGGTCACATTTATACCGGTTCCATCGGTTGGTAGCGGGGGGTTATATGGGCCCATGCGGAACACAACAGAATCCAGATACCCGACATCTGTGGTTTTATCCACCTTAACGGTTATCGTGGCACCGTTGATGACAATGCTCAGGTCGTCGCCATCAATGATATCGGCGGCATCGTTCACCCACAATATCTCTTTTATTTTAATCTGCTTTGCATGTGCCGCAGCCGTGTCGAAGGTAAGAGGATTACCGGTTAGACTGTTAGCCATACCTCACCTCCTAAGAATCAATCTCGAAATACATGAACACATCAGCAGCACCCGCTCCAGATGCGTGCGCCCCGATTTCGATATTAACGGCATCCCTTGCCGTATCATCACGGTCAAGGTTTTCTCCAGCCGTAGCGTCGGTAAAGGTTGCTTCTGTAATGTCTCCAACCGCTGAACTGGCTGTCGGCACGGTAATTGTCATAATTTCCGTACCACTGGCGGCGTTGAGTTCGAGATCAAGTTCAAGATCGGCAGTGGCAACAACAGTACTGGTGATGGCATAGGCATAAACGAGTTTACAGTTTTTCCAGGGAACAAAAACCGGCATATTAAGTTCCGCCGTGGTTCGTGTTGCCCTAATGCTCAAAACACCTGGTTCTGTTGGAACCGGCAAACTGTTGGTCTTACTTGCTGTGTAAACCATTGTTCTCTCCTTGTGGTTTGCTCATTGACGTGGTTGTATCAATGAAAATTTTGAACTTGACGTTTTACCAACCCCAAGCTCATTGTCGATAGTGGAGTACAGTAGTGGACTGTCCCCCTCGTTTAACTGATCGCACGTTTCGCAGATCAGACCAGACAAATCCCCCTTGTCATGCTTTTCCCTAATCCTCCGAAACGCATCCCCCCTAAGAATCTCCAGTATTGTATTCTTGTGGGTATCCCCTACCTCTATCTTTCCGTCAAAGTCAAAGCAACAAACGATCATCTTGCCATCAGCATTGATCTGGATCGGACCCCTTTGGGGTCTGCCGCAGGTCTTTAGCTTCCCCTCACGCAACCTGTAATCCCGCCCGGTTGTCCAGTTGTGGGGCCTCCAGACCTCGATATCATTTATCCCTGCATGTTCCCAGCCGTTCACGACCTTATCTATATCATTCTGGGTATACAACCCCATGGGGATAAACGATAGGTCAACCTTTACCGGGTAACCCTTCTTGGCGTTAGCCTTCAGGAATGTTAGGATGTTCCCCCTCGTTTTGTTCCACTTGAGGTTCCTGTGAACCTCTTCGTACTCTTTGCCAACCCCATGGACAGAAAATCGTATGTGAGACAACCCGACATCAATCAGATCAAAGCACTTGGTTATCGTCAAGAGGCTTGCATTGGTCGTAATGAAACTCTTCATGCCCCTTTCGGATATGCACCTGATCTTTTCTGTAATGCCCTTGTCTATGAGAGGCTCACCATACCCGAATGGTGATACCTCTTCGGCCCCCATTTCAGCAACTTGGTCTAGGAGATGGCAAAAGTGATTCCTGTCCATGTTACTGAGATCACGGGTCATTTTCTCCCTTGGGCAAATTGAACATTGGGCATTGCATAAATTTGTAGTCTCTATCCGGACCTCCGGATTAATCAGCCTCATGCTTTGCCACATACTCTTTCAATGTCTTTACAACCATACTATACTCTATTTCTTCAGCTTCTCCTTTAAAAATCTTCTCCCCCTCTCACGCTTGGACAAAGAGTTCAGTATCTGTCGCTCACAATTGGAACAAAAATCCGGATATGGTCTTGCACCCGGTGGACCATGCAACAGAATGTTACCACACTTTGCACATACTGTACGTTCCACTGAATTGTTAATCTGTGGCATTTAGAATCCCCCCTCTTCCGCTGGAAACTTGTCCTTGGCTACATCCTGTCTCCAGCCATGCCGTTTCTCGTTAAAATCCGTCTCAAAACTGTCCCTGAACGGACTTGGCTCCAACCGATTCCTGTGTACAAAACAATAACGTGCCGGGGTTTTACCCACCCACACTACAGGCTCATGACATTTCTCAAGGATACACCTGATCGTACCACCCTCACACCTCTTGCAATGCTTCAGTGGATGATGCGGTGATCCGAATCCCCCACACTTGGGACACCTAACCTTATTCCCCCTGGTAGCCATAATCTTTCCTTTCTAAGCGTCTCACGGGCTTGGTGAAACTCCTCAACAGCATCGGAAAACCTGCGAGTCCTCCATTTCCTGCTGGCAATCTCGTCCATGAGCACCCAGTTGTCACCGTCAAACTTCTCGTCATACCCCTCAACACCCTCCCTGACGTTCACGCCAAGAATGCCACCCTCGGTACAGTTGTATATCTTGAACTTCATCTTGGCATCCCACAAGATCAAAGCATTGGACTCAAGCCAGGTCTTGTAGATGAACAACTGTGGACTTGTGTACATTATATCGAGATTTACATAATCCCGCAAGGGCTCAAATGGGCCTTCGTGAAACGATAAACCCGCCCACGCAAAGTGGTTACGTGCCTCGTCCCGTCTGCTCTTTATGTTCGTTTCATAGATACCGTCTGCATAATACTCTTCGCGCCTGTCATCCACATTGCTTTTGGCAGGAAAAGACAGATCGTTACCAACACACATCCAGGCTGAAATTCCAAACAGACCGATCGAGATGGAGAATGAAAGGTTAAGGATGTTCCCACCCTCGACCACGCAATTCTGCTTTGGCATGTCAATGCCCTCGTCTCTCAGGAACCCCCTTACGACCTCGTTTTGCTGTGACACAAACTTAACCGGCCCGGGCCACTTTTCAATCACCTTCGGATGGGCAGTTACAGCGGCTATCAGGATGGTATGTTTCCCGTCCTCACCCACATCGAACTGGTCTACAAGGTTCTCGGATCCGTCTGCTACCATCGCAAAGTGCGGATATATACCTGCTTCCAGGCACGGCTTAATCTGATGATTGGTAGCCATCGTAATGAATGATTGATCCTCCATTTTCATCTTACCGTCTATCAGACTCAACATCCTCAGTTCGTCTTGATTCTTCTTGAGGCTTGGTCCTGAACCTATTGCAATTACAGCCTTATTCCTACCGAAATCCTTGAAACCGGTATTGAGCCAACCATACTTGGGTATGTACTTCTGAGCATTACGCTTGATGTTATACTTCCAAGAGTCAGTCAGGTGGTCAAAGGTCTTCTGGTCTGCACTCTTCATATAGTCCAGTACCTGCGGAGGTAAAACAGCAGATACCTTCGGGTGCATCTCAATCAGCTTCTCGTAATCAACGTCTAACGACATAGTGACCTTTCTGCGAGGGGCTGTCTAGGCCCCCCGCGTTAAGGAGGTAGATTATGTCAAAGCGGTAAGCATACCGTGTTGACCAAGGTTATATCCATTGAACTGCATGGATACTTCTGAGAGAAGCTGATACTCAACGTAATCACCAACTTTCCCCAACTTTTCCAGGATGAACTTACGACCCCGGAGAGGACACAATTTAATCATGCTGGAACTCAAGATGAAAGCAAGGTTCGCTGGAACCCATCTTGAGACAACAACATCAAGGACCGCACCAAGGTCAGACAGATACTGGGTTGTGTAATACCCAGCCTGTCTTGAATCCGGTGTGGTACGTTTCTTGGCAACATCCCACGAAGAGATGTCCTGTTGACGTTCAAACCCAACAAGCACACAATCGGGGACACCGCCTTTCTCCATAACACCCCTGACGATGGTGTTCAGTAGACTCTCTGTGAGAGACGTTGAAGAAGTGTCAATGTGGGTTCCAGACTGACCTCTCAGGTAATCAAAAAGACCACCCATGGTCTGGGTTTCTACGGTGGAACCGGCTTCCTTACGACCCAAGATAGCGGTTGTTTCAAGCTCTCGCTTATACTCCTTGGTTCGCAGTTCAATCTGGTGCCGGAGCTCGTTGCCCACAGCATACATATCGGTTGCCTGACGAGTACCCGTGATACGAACATCCTTGCGGAATATCTGGGTTTTGTTAGACAGAATGGTTCTGGGCCGCGTGTTATCGTTTCGCGGTGAAGACCCTTCTGGAACCGCATTACCGATAATGAACAATGTCGCGCCATCGGTCAGAGCCGTGGTCTGCGTGGTATCGCTCATGTAGGCAAACGTAATAGCACCATTCGTACTGAGATCCTCGACAATCATATAGCCAAGGGTCGGGGAAGCATTGTGCTTCAGGATGGATCCGGTGTGAATCTGACGGATAGCGGTGCTCTGGGCTCCCGTACCGGACGCACCAACAACAAAGCTGGACGCATCGGAGGCAACCGTACCATCGTTGGAAAGAATCAGATAGCCATAGCCGATCGAGTCACTTACCCACTCAATGATTTTGTTGTGAGCAGCTTCGCCCCAACCGATCTTATTGATGAAAGGTGTGTCGGCAACGTACACAGCATCCAGTACATCACTCACATCCCTGACATCGGAATTCGCCGTAATATCAAAAGTAGACTCAACCCCTGCCGGGGGAGTCAATGCCCATGAAGCAGCCATTTTATTTTACTCCTTATGTTAATACCGGAGTAATGGGTCACCATCTGGCAGAATGTTTTGTAAAACAGTCTGAGCATCACCGGCATCCCGGGCTTTGGCGATGGCCTCCTGCCTCTGTGCCTCATCGGACGGAGGTTGGGCCACCCTACCATCACCCTGTACGGGCGGTGCCTGTTCCAGGGTTCTCCTTGCGTTCCCCGGTATGGATTGTATCGCGTCTTGTGCTCCCTTGGCAACATTCAGCAGGTAACTCTGGTTCAGGTACAAATACAGCTTCTCCATGTCGGTCTGTCCGGTCTGGATAGCTTGCTGAACCTCCGGTCTTTGCAGGGCAGTATCAAACTGGGGTTGTAATTTCCCCCAATTTGGCATTGTCTGCAACTTTGCCCTTTCCTGGGCGTACCGTTGTTGACCAGCGGTCGTAGCTTGCTGCAATTGGCCGACATAATCACCAATCGCGGCATACACTTCCTTCCTCACATCAATGGGTTTGGGCTCTGTGTAAGGGTCTTGCTCCATTGCCTGCTGGTGATCTTGTGCCTGCTGCTGAATTTGTTGCGAAAGTTGCAACACTTGCCGTCTCAAATCTCCCACCTCGTTCTGGCTGTCACCGTATCCCTTTTTGAATTGATTAAGGTCACTTACTAACCCCTCAACATCCTCGGCATTTGTCAATTGGTGATTTTCCAAAACTCGTTGGAGTTCCTGTACTGCTTCCGGCATCTGTGGCTCAGTAGCCGGGGCCGAACCCTCAACAGCATCTGGTGTCCCTTCAACTGCATTCTGTTCTTCTGCCATTTTACTTGTCCTTTCTTATTGCATAGTTAGTTACTTCTGTCCACCGACTAGGCTTCTTTTTGGAAAGCCAGTCTGGTAACTGAAGCACCCGATCTAACTGCCTTAACGCCTCCACAATGGAAGCGTGGCGTTTATCCTTAGCAACGGGGTCAAGTTTCAAGAAATCCTTTGAGAAGACTTCTGTTTGTAACCCCGCTTGCATGTATTGAACCATTTCCGCGAACATCGGCCATGCCCAGTTGTTCATAAGGCTCACAAGTGCCTCGATTCGCTTGTCAATCTCTTCCTCGGGTAATTTCGTTCTCTTGCGTGTTACCTTGGGATCCCCCCCATTTTCTGTCATGTTATCGCCTTCACCATGTCCACTATGTTCTTTTCAGTGGCCTGTTTAATGTTCGCTTCTGTTTGCATCCGAACCGGACCAAGTTTGGCTTCCTGTGCAGCCTGTTGCTGTTGCTGCATCATCTTCTGAACCTCTTGTTCGTCCTTGAGGAACCGATCGGGATTAATCATGTCCATGAGCTCCAGTATGGCCTTCTTGAACTCGTACTGATTTACATACGGGTCATCGGCCCATGTCTGGGAATACTGCATGAGGGTGTTAATGCGGCCCTCTTTGGCCATTGCTGGCTCCATGGCAGCATACCGGGCTTCAAAGTCATAGTCAACGTGAAGATCTGGACCCCATACCCGCTTGAACTGGTCACCACCAACGGCATCGTTTATCCGGAACTCAAACCCGCTGGGAAGATGGTGCGTGTTTAGCATCATCATGTATTTCAATAAAGGGCGTATCCCCATGTAATCCATGGTAAGAATAAGCAGCTTGATACGGTTTTCGGCAACACCCTGTAGGGAACTCACCGTTCCAACCGCTTCGTGTCTGCTGGGGGTAACACCCTTCGCATAATCGTATATGCCGGTCACATCCTGTATGACAGACTCAAAGAAGGCAATCTGCTCGGTGAACGTATGGCCAGTATAGTCAGGTGTGTCCATCACCTCAATATCGGACATCTGCTCAACCGGGATAATCCCAAAAGGCTTCCATACCAGACTTCGGGGATCAATGTCTGAATCGGATATGACCTTTATCATCGTATTGACCTTCATCATGGAGTTGTGAGCCCGAAGGTTTGCGATGTTATCATACATCTCAAGAACGTCTTTGGTTAGCTCGATCATCCCAATATCCCAATATCTATGGGGATTTATGTGGGCACCAACATCAAAGAACGGTTTCATGCCGTATTTGACCGGCTCAAGCCGCACCACGTTCTCGTAGTTTGCGATCGTGCATACCACTTCCTCTTCCGGAGCGGCATACGTCAGACCCTGGCCTAAGACCGTTTTTCCCTCACCCAACCGGTACTTTCCGTAGCAATCAACAATGTCAATGTTGTTGCCCTTGTGCCGATCGTTCTCAATCTCCTGAATTGTAAAGGCATCCTCAATGTCCCGGAATACTTGCTGATACTCTTCCCATTCAATGCTCTGGCCATGACCCGTCCGGGCCTGGGACTTACCCCGGTACTCAGAAGCGATTTTACCAACGTCAAGAGCACTCTTGTTATATTCCCCAATTTCGTGCATCCGTTTCATCCAATTGATGGACTTCTTATGGATGTGGGCAATCACAGGCATCTGCTGAATGGATCTGTATTCCGGATCCGGCATAAACTGTCTTACGGGGACATTCTCGATGTAGGGGGCATCATAAATGATTGTGGGTTCTTCTGACCATACTTCAACAAGCTCCTCCTGACCGATATTGCCATCCGGCCCGATGGTGGGGATTGGGATTTCCTTCCTTGTCGGCATGGTGCGCTCTTCCTTACGCCAGTAGGCATGCACAATACCCTTGCCATGTATCAAGGCACTCAGAAACCACTGAAAAAACACCATATACGAGCCACCCTGAAAGTCTACGTTGTTCAGGTTGGCAAGTTGGTAATTGAGCACTCCGGAGATGATGTCTGCCCGATCTATGTCCTTTGCATGTCGGGGCTTGACTAGCGCAATATCCGGAGTTCGGTAGAGATGGGACATGACCCGGGAAAGGACGGTGTAAATGACCGGGATGATCTTGTGGTAGCTATAATTGTACGCAAACGGGTAATCCTCGTCATCCCTATACCCACGGTAAAACTCGTCATATTCGTCAAACTTGGCTCTGTATGGTTGGTTCAGATCTTTAAGCCGCTGAAATGACTCGTTAAAGTACCCGTAGGCTTCAACCTGCTTTTTGGTCATCTTCATTGATGGCTCCACCTAGCTCTTTTCTGTCAATATCGTGTTCTGTGTATTGCACGTATGCCACCTCTACGATCGTGGTATGTGACGTATATGTATGGAAATCATGGTACACCCCGGGCTCAACAGTGAATGCCTGTCCGGGATACAGGGTGGTCGTATAACCCTTATCGGTCTTGACCCCCAGGCTGCCCTTAATCACAAAGAATTGGTTATAGGCAGTATTATGACCATGCCAGGAGCACCGCTGATGGGGTTCAAGCTCCAATACCGTAACCAAGCAAGAATCGTTCCTGAATACCCGGGTTCTATCCCCCCAGGTTCCGTGTGTCCTTTCCATATCAATCCCCCTCAAAAAGTCCTTCGAACGTAGATGATAGCCTTATACAGGACCCAAACGGAGCATGATTCGGTGTATCCGGATACCATTGGATTGACCACACCGAGTCTGTCCTTATTGCCTTTTCCTTCTCTTCTTGCGAGATCCAATCATCATCGTCATATATAACCCCTATTGCATCCTCTACTCCCATATAGGATGCCTTGTGGTCATTGTGAGAGATGTACAACCCCGCATCGTGCTCTGGAAAGTTGATCTCCATGAGTCCCCCCTATTCGTAGCTCACATAATTGTTACGCTCTATCCTTCTATCCAGATACGGTGAAAAGTGTGGATCATCGGCATAGCTGGTCAGTCCAAACTGGGACTTCTTTGAGCTCATCCTTTTCTTAATCTTCCGACTCTTGCCGTTCATAATGTATTTCAGGCTCACACAATAGTCGCTGAACTTCGGATCCGGATCCCCCGTACCGTTAGCTTTCGGCACATTGTAGTGATTACTCATGTTATGCCGTAAGGTCTTGCAATTCTCCATTACGTAAAGCCGGGGATGGTTCTGGTTCTCCCTGCTTTTCCCCTGCAAGAAATCGTTTATAATGGAATAACCCACATACGGGTCCCGGTTCCACCCATCGGTAAACCGCATCCCACAATGCCTGAACTCGTCCCACGGGCTAAATCCGGTAACGAGAGCATTGTTCTTGTCTTTCATCTTCGGATCGGCAAAACGGGTGATTCTACGCCTTCTATGACCCTCAACCTCGTTACAGGCATCAACCGTCTGCATGATGGTCATATCCTTACCCGCAAGGGGCGATAACTCGTCAAATACAACCACATCCCCCTTCTCAAGCCCCTCAAAGTACCCACATCTGACCTCATACGTCCAGAGAATGGCCGGAGGTTTGCTCCCGTGCCAGTCCACCGCCATTTCAAACTTGATGTCATCGTCCCTCCAGGGCACCGGAAAGTCGTGCGGCAGTAGATTCCCCCTCTTTGTGACCTTATCCCACATATAATCCTGAAATTTGGGGAAGATCAGCTTACCCCAGGTGGGGTATTTCCCGTATAACTGCACCTGAAGCTGATCCTCGGTCTTGCCCTTGCTGAATTTCCTTATAAACTCCGATGTTATGGCCGGATTGTCAGCCATTGCAGCATGAACTACGTATGTGTCTTTGTCAAGACCTTCTTTAGCCGGGTCCACCAACTGGAACTTCGTCCAAGTCGGGCCTTTATTCTTGCTCTCTTCATCAAAGGGTGGCGTGAAGGCGTGTAGAATTCTTCCTCCACCCTTAGCCGTTCTAAGTCCACGCTTAGATTCGTCATATATCTGATACTCCGGCTCCTCGTCACACCCCAAAATGTCAAAGTTTGTACCACTATGTAGGCGTTTCTTCTGTTCTGAGGTCTGAAAGAACATTTTACTGCCATTGGTCAGATATAACGTCCGATCGTCCCTACTGGGAAGACGCTGAACCATACTTTTGGGCAGCATTCGACCTATCATGGACCCGTCAATCAGATATTGGCTCTCCAAGCACGTTTCGGTGAATATCTTACCATAACCATGCTCAAAATCGTGGATCAGCACCTTGATCGACAGGGGTGGGGATATCGGAAACTGGGGCAAGACACCCAAGGCCATGGATATCAAGGTATGGTAGAAGATATGACTCTTCCCGGACCCGTTCCCGGCCACGAACAGCACCTCCCAGTAGTCTGCAATCGCATTGACAAACTCTCTCTGCTTGGAATAGTGCCATTTCCTATCCCATTCCAGAAGGGGTAGCCAATCTCTGGGTAAGTCTACGTTTATGTCGGATGCTTTTGCCATCAAACCCGGTCTTATTTGCCCTTTTTGGTCTTCTTGGAATAGTACCTGCCGTTGCGTTTGTATATCTTGTATCCGTACCTCTTCTCTGCCGCAACAGTCTTATTCCAGGTAGGGTGACTTTTCCCTTTCAAGAGCTTCCCGCTTTCAGGATCTCTTGATGGCCAATGTCCGGTCTTGTCAGGCTTTAATCCGGCCTTATGAGCACCGTCAAAATCATACCCACGCCCTTCCGGATTGAATTTGCTCTTTCTTTTTCCAGGCGGCATAATCCTTCCTTTATTTTGACGAGAGGAACGCTGAAAGGCTCTCCCAGCGTCCCAATCGCCTAGGAGGGGGACTCCTCCGAAGGGGCTTTACGCCCCGCTAAACATGCTTCGGCTATCGGAATGTCGGCAGGTCTATCCACACCCACACCACGATAATCCGTCTCAGTAACCTTGATGTCAATACCAGCCTCAAGGAACCGTAATTGCTCCAGATCCTCACAAGCCTCTAACTTGGAACCCCCCATCTCTACAAATTCCTTCAACACTTCATACTTGTATCCATAAATACCCACATGAGCCCGGAATGGGCCATTTATGGGGATTGGGCATCTGCTGAAGTACAGGGCATATCCCTTGCTATCAAGCACAACCTTGGGCACATCCGGGTTTAGAGCCTCGTCGGCACTGATCGGATAGCATAGGGTTGCTACGTCATGGTAACGCATCGCGTCAGCAACCTGGTTAATTGCCCCCGGGGTTATGCAGGGCTCATCACCTTGGATGTTGATGATAATGTCGCTGTCCTTCGCCATCGTACCCTTCATTGCAGCACGACACCTATCCGTACCGGATCCATGCTTCCCCGTCATAAGGGTTATTATGCCATGGGCCGCAGTATATTCATACACCTCCCAGCTATCGGTAGCAACGGAGACATAATCACACACAGACTTAACAGCAGCATCATACACCCATCTAATCATGGGTTTGCCAAGGATCTCAGCCATAGGCTTTCCCGGGAACCGGGTAGAGTCCCAACGTGCTGGTATAATGCCTATAATCATGGAATCCCCCCTTCAGTTAAAAGAAATGGCCGTAAACCGGCCCCTTACCCATCTCCCTTACTAACCCTTCTGCGTCCTTCGTTTTTTTTTACCCGGCTTACTCTTCGGTACATCATCCCCCAATACCTTCTTGAAGTCAAATGCTTTCTTGGGCTTATCCTCCGGCCATACCCTTGAAGTAAACTCTTCTACCTCTTTCTCATCCATTATCTCCCCTCCTTTATGGCAATGTTATGCTCTTCCCCGGTTATTGAATACCTACACCCAACGCATTTGTGCAGGACATTATCTGTTCTCACCATTCCACCCCTATGTGCAAAGTGTCTTTTCCTGTGCCAGTAACGGGTGCGCCTTGACTGTCTCAGTCTCTTTGCCGTTTTTATCAATCTTGACTGTGGTGGTGTAGATTCCCACTTTATTGAGTTTGGTCTGTACCTCGACCAGCCGCGCCACCGGCGTTAGGCCGAATTGCCGGGCATACATCAGAAAATGGGTGTAATAGGTACAAAAGGTGCAAAAGCCTGCTCTCTGGTGTCTGGTTCTACCTTCCTTCCATTACTCATAAGACATCTAACGCCAAAAGCGATGCAAACCCTTTACAGGTAACTGTTTGCGAGCTTCTGTTACTTTTTTCACACCTTGAGAGCAACTCGGCACTCAACACCGTAAAGGTCTAAGAAGCTCCGCATCATCACTTTGTATATTCTGATCCTCAACCGCCTGAACATCCACAAGATTCATCCCAATGTCATGCTTGAGCCCACTTAACTCCCTGCTGAGTGCAGTTATTGCATCCCTATCCTTCTTAAACATGGTGTCCCCATTTTAACAGCCTAAAATATCTCAGAAAAATCTGACCGGGGTTAGTATAACATCGTTACCCCCCCAGCCA
>Ga0209349_1000122_pt1 | contig 42356 bp, 51 predicted proteins | sample ETNvirnome_2_130_FD_184067 | JGI IMG/M metagenome (GOLD analysis project Ga0209349, IMG submission 184067) | Marine viral communities from the Pacific Ocean - ETNP_2_130 (SPAdes) (version 2) | ecosystem: Environmental > Aquatic > Marine > Oceanic | place: Pacific Ocean | collected 2013-06-22
CGAATGAAGAAGGCAGCACCGTTCCTCTTAACCATGTTGTTGTTTTCTGGCTGTTATCTTTATATTAGCAAGGCTCTTCCACTAAAACGGATGGTGAAATTACCAAACTTCTCTAAGGCGTATCAATTACAATCATATGATTCCTTTCCGGATCCGCTAGTAGTTTCACGGGTTATAAATATATTTTATCATCATTGGGCATTGGATTTTGGAGATAAAAATAAAAAAGTATTTAAAGCTCTAGACAGTTTGATGATAGAGTGGAAAGAAGAACCCAAAAGTGGCACGGGATTCTCAATTACTGGCCACCGCATAGAGGGGGTTATAAGGGGGGTAGCTGTCACTCCCGGCTACATATGGGTGTGGAAGAACAAATACAATAGAATCTCTTCTACAGCCTTAATTCACGAATTAGTACATTGCGCATTATGGAGCACTAATTACCATGGAGACCCAGACCACGAAGGCCCAAAATACGATGGTTGGACAAAGAGACATACCGAATTTATACTTAAACTAAACTATTTACTTGCAGGTATGGATATATAAATTTATGAATATGTTTAAATGCTTTAAAGAACATCCCTTAGTTAGAGGCAAAACATATTTTTCGCATCTTTCATTAGCTTTTCGTACTGGCGTAAGGCTGGTAATTAGTGGTGTTTTTTTTATGGTGCATGCAGTGTTTCCCTTTATACCAATTCCAAGGAAGTATAACTGTCATGACATGGTACACGCTTTGATAAAGTGTGCGGGGTGGTAATAAAATGTGTTTAGTATGTATTGAATACGCGAAGGGGAAGATGACCCCAGATGAGGCTTTAAACGCCCTACACGAAATAGCATCAGAGCCATATGACGAACACGCCAAAGAGTTGCTTACAAAGCTGCTAGAAGACTCTTGGCATAGCTGGAATAAAGGCATGCCCCAAACAGATTAGCTAACTATTTATTGTACGCAGGAGACTACTACATGAAAATTACCAAGACTAGATTAACAGAGATTATTAAAGAAGAACTAGAAAGCATCAAAGAGGCCGGGGATGTCACAGACGTTCTTATCACCGCCATACAACAAGTGCCCAAGGCTGCTAACGCTATCAAGATAATCCAAAAAAAGAATAATCAGCAATTGGTCGCAAATTTGTTGGTCAAAATCCATGCCATGGTCCGACCCGATGGTAAGATCTCTGATCTGTTTAGCAAGGCGAAAGGCTCTGCTGACAAGATGGCAGCATCTCAGCCAGAAGAGGTTCCACCGGAGGTTTAAATATTATGAGAGAAATGAAACTCATAATGGAGAGTTGGCGAGGCTATATAACCGAAGCACCTAGCACAGATCCAACTGTCGGCGATTTTCTAGAAACATAGCTAGAAGACTCTTGGCATAGTTGGAATGAAAATATGCCCCAAACAGATTAGCTAACTATTTATATGGAAAGGAAAATATTATGAGATTTGGAAGACCCATTAAGAATAAACGCTCGCATAATCCACGATACGGTCACTTGCTAGAAGATGCGAAGCTTGAAAATAATTCTAGCAGAAATATGCATGATGTGCAATTTTATCTGGAAGAGTTTTATCCATTTTGTAAAGAGGTCCTGGGATTTGAAAAAGACGCAACAATAGTTTTTGAATCTGATTTCAAGAACGCAAAAGACCCGCTTGGCAAGACGGCTCATTATGACCCGTCTACACTTTCAGTCTCCGTATATGTAGATAAACGCCACCCAAAGGATATTATGCGCTCTGTGGCTCATGAGCTGGTTCACCATCATCAGAATGTACGTGGCGACCTTCAAAATACCAACATGGAAGAGGGTTATGCTCAGAATGATGACCATTTGCGTGAAATGGAAAGAGAAGCCTATGAAAAAGGAAATATGCTTTTCCGAGATTGGGAAGACCACAGGAAAAATGGTGGAGATGATTCTTTGATGGCGAGAATCATGGAGAAGTGGGGCTTTGACGCTTCCACTTTGACCGAAGCGGGTGAAGGTTTTGAAGAAGGACAATTGGTTACGGTTGTTGCCAGCGCTCTTGCCGTTGATGGTGAAAAAACGGGAACAGTTGTTTCGTTTGATGACCCGGCAGTGCTTATTAAGCTTGACGATGACCAAGAAGGTAAATATGTTCCTGATGATAAGATGGTTAAGGTTAAAAAAGATTACGTTGAGGCACGTGCTGAATCCGGCTTTGTGGAAGGGCTAGAAGAAGATATGTACGACGATGACTTTGGCGAAGATAGCTTTGATATGACTGCGCTTGAGAGGGAGTTTCCATGGTTGTCTAAGTCAGTGAAAGCTGGCGAAGTACCAGCCGATGTGGCAGCTGAGTTGGCTGCTGAGTTTGGCGAAGACGAGCCAGAAGAGGAAGAAGAGCTAGCCGTTATGAAAGAAGCCGAGTTCATTGGGCATCACGCAGAAATTGAAGGTAAAGTATATGTTGATTCAAACTTTTTAAATTCAGTTAAAAAGATCCGTGACGCCTTTCCCCACGAATTGAAAAGCGCGGGCTTTGGAGAGTTTTATTTGGAGACTCCGAAAGGCAAAGTTCAATTTGACCGCTCAAGGGGGCAGTCTGTGCAAGGTACCGTCGCAGACTTCGTTGGCCGCGCCCACCAGCTTTATGGAGAGCCGCCAGAACTCGCTGATGAACTGATGGCTGCGATGGAAGCCGCTGGTGCCTCCGAAGCAGTATCCATTGTCGGTGTGGGTGGTTCTGATTCTGAGGGTCACAGCAAAGTGGCAGGCACACGCCCAATGGAAGAAGCCGAGCCTGATACCAGCAAAATGAGCAAAAAAGATTTTGTCAAATATGTACAATCAAAGCATTCCACCGCAATGCCCACAATTGATAAAGAACGTTATTCAGACCTTTCTGACCAAGGGCTTGAAGGGCCATTCCAGTATAGAAGCGGCAGAATCCTTTATTACGATACCAAGGAAGGGAAGTATTACGACCGAGGCCAAGATATGTATCTTGATGACGAAGAAGCAGCACAAGTTACTATGGAAGAGACCAAACAAGGAGATAGTGAGATGAACTTAGAAGAAATTGTCCGACAGGCAGTGCGTACTGCGATCAGGGAAAAGAAATACCGTCGCGAGGACGAGGAAGAGGAAACTGTTGAGGAAAAGCTTTCTCCTGGGCAGGAAAAACTTGACCTTGATGACGATGGAAAGATCGAACCATCCGACCTCAAGGGCTTGCGTGCTGGCAAAGAAGACGAGGACGTAGGCGAAGAAGCCGAGGAAGAGGAAGAAAAAAACGAAGCAAAGGACTGGCGTAAGAAAAGAATGGCTGCTCACGATGCGAACAAGGCGAGCGGTGCCACTGATGAATACTACGGCAAAGATAAAGAGAAAGAAGACGACGACGAGAAAGATAAGAATGAATCTCTCGTTCCAGAAGAGCAAGAAGTAATTGGCAGTCTTTATACCAATAACGATATCCTAGAAGTAATTGGCAGTCTTGTACACCAGCATGGTTTTTTGAACGTTAGGGAATCCCTTGAGCAAATGGGTTTTAAGGTAGACTTTGTTACAAGCCCCCTTCCTATGTATATGCTTGAGAAAGACGGTGTTAAGTATGCTGTCTTGAACAAGAAATATGCAGAAGACCCGGATTTGGTTGTTGGTGAAACAGCGATTGGCAGACTGGATGAGATGCTAATCAAAGAAGGGCCAGAGATTAGCGACAAGAACTGGTATGATACTAGCCTGTTTGAGAGTTTAATGAAAAAGTGGGCAAAGTAGTTAACAAATCGGCCATAATCTGGTATAACTATTCTTGTACATGTACTACACAGCATACGGCGGTATGCAACGCTCTAAATCAGGCTTAGATAGTCAATGGACAGGTGTGTCCAGCGGCGTAGTCATCTAGCTTTTGCGGTATATAACAAATATAATAACTAATTACTTAAAATAATTGGAGCTTTATTGTAATGAAAGTTAATTTAGATGACATGACAAGAAAATTTCTTCTGGGAGAGAATTATGACCCAACAGTCTTAAGCTCTATTCAAACGATATTTGAAATGCTTAGTGATATTAGAATTTTAAGTCAGAGAGATACTAATAGAGTTGAGATAGCTAAAGAACAATTAATTAAAGTAAGAAGAAACATTAAAAAAATTCAAGAAAGAAATAAAACATTAGAAGAGCAAATAGGATTATTAGAAGAACAAGTTAAAGTCCTAGAAGAAACAAAAGAAAAGAAAAAGAAGAGGAAGTGATTTAATGGGTGGTGCTGCTGGCCATATGAACCATCTTTATGACAATCCTGAATTGTCATTTGATGAGATGATATCAGTAATGAAAGCCGCCTCTAAAGGCAAGCTTCAAGGTGTAGAAAAGCTTGATGGTGTCAATGTATTCCTGGGATACAATGGTGGCGTTGCCAAAGCAGCTAGAAATGAAGCAGATATCGCTAAAGGGGGTATGGATCTTCGTGATTTGCTAGCTAGAGAGTTCAAAGCTGGAAAGAAAATGCAAGATGTCTATGTCAATGCAGTAAAAGCATTTGAACAGGCAGTAAAAACCCTCAGTGACGAAGAAGTCCAGCAGATATTTGGTTCTAGTGGAGAGAAGTTTTATAATTCAGAGATATTGCATACAGATGCAAAAAATATTATCAGTTATAGTGGAGAAGTAATATCAATTCATCGCAATGGACATAAACATTTAAATCCAGAAACAGACAAAGTAGAAGTGTTTGAGGCTGGCAATATAGATGCAATGCTTGACGCGGCTGTTAGCAAATTTGAAATTATGTTCTCAAATGAAGATATACCTTTTAAATTTAAAAGAGCTGCGATTCAAAACCTTCAGGAATTGGGTAACAAAGAAGCATTAAATGTTGTTATATCAAAAATAAAAAAAGCATTAGGAGATGCAGGCGTTGGCACGTCTGATACTGTTGCAACTTTTCTTAAAGCACAAGTAGCAAAATCGCTTACTGATATTCCAGATCAATATATGGATGTAGCTACTCGCAGAATGGTTGGAGAGTTGGCGTGGAGGACTCCTGAAGTCAATAATCTTCCCAGAGATGTTAAACAATCATTATCTGGTTATTGGAAACAAGCTAAACCTATTTTAGAAAAAGCAATTTATCCGATTGAAATGGCAGTTCATGAATTTGCAGTTGAGATGTTGCAGGGGTTAGAATCTGCTTTTATTATTGATAACAGCGCGGAGATTGAAAATGTAAGAAAGCAGGTTAAGCAGGCTGAAGAAGAAATTAAATCATATATCGCTCAAGGGCTTCCAGGTGCGGAAGCAGCAAATGAGATACTTACAAAACAGCTAGCAAAGCTCCGTGATGTAGAACAAATAAGTACAATTGCAGAAGGTTTTGTATTTGAGCACGATGGGGTTATTTATAAATTTACTGGGAATTTCGCACCGATTAATCAGATTATGGGTCTTTGGAAATGGGGGCGAGGTAAAAAGGTGCCCCCAATTAGCCAACAAATGGCTGCGGAAGCTCCAGAAGAAGAAATAAAAGAAGTAGAAGCAGCTGGGGAAGGGGCAAAACGAATTGCAGTATTGCCAGGAGCTTTTAAGCCTCCGCATGCAGGACACTTTCAATTCGCGACTTGGTTTTTGAATCCAGATGGCGTAGAACCAGCCGATGAGGTCCATGTTTTAATTTCTCCAAAAGAGAGAGCTGGGCACTCTAAGGATGGTCGCGACGGACGAGGAATTAAAATTACAAAAAAGATGTCCCAAGATATATGGGATCTTTATATTAAAGAAGCTGGCTTGGTGGGAAAGATAAAAGCATATGTGGTTGAGAATTCTAGTCCAGTTGGCGCAGCATACGATTTTATGGCTGGCATGCGGCCTAATCAAACATTGGTGTTGGGTAAGGGTGCAAAGGATGTTGGCGATAAACGATTTGATGGCGCACAAGCTTATTCTGATAAAAAAGGATATCAGGTTAATGTAGAAGTTGTCAGCGCTCCGATGCCCACTGGCGGCACCAGCGGTACTGAAATGCGCCGTTTTATTGCCGATGGCGATTATGAATCGTTCGCAAAGTTTATCCCGCTGAAAGATGCTTCAGAAGTGTGGAAAATAGTTAGACCCGATTTAGAAGCTCAGTCCGAGGGGGTGGCTGAGCCCCCTATGCCCTTTCTTCGTCGGATGATTAAAGAGGTGCTTCAAGAAAAAGCTAAGTCTAAAAAGCAACAGCGTTTTATGGGTATGGTTCACTCTTGCAAAGAAGAAGGCGATTGCCCAAGCGACGAAGTTGAAAAAGCTGCGCAGGGTATGTCTAAAAAGGCCGCTAGTGATTATGCCAGCGCGAAGCATAAAGGGCTTCCTGAAAAGGTTAAAGAGGTCTCAGCAATGTCAATGGGCGCGGTAGAAGGCGGTGTAGGCGACACAAGAAAGCGGAAGCCATATGATGTGTGGGGCCAGTCTGATTTTGCAAAAGAATTGATTAAAGAGCTGAACGATGAGGGGTCAGATGTTATAGAATTAGATTACGGTCTTAAAATGACGCGAGAGGAGCTTCCACAAATCAAATCTACGGATGTGCCAGAGTTTATAGAGTGGGTAGAAAACCAGGATATAGCTATAGACCGCGACCCTTCAATGAATCCAAAAGACCTGACGCCAACACAAAAAGAAATTAATTTAGAAAAGGTTGCTGGGATGGTTGCCGAGAAGGGCCTTGAGTCACTGGCTAGTGATAAGCCTGTGATGATATCTGGAGATAATTATTTGATTGATGGTCATCATCGGTGGTACGCTCTGGTAGATAACGATTATCCAGAAATTTCAGTTGTACAGATTGGATTAAGCGTAAAAGATTTGATTTCTCTTGTTAAAGATTGGGATAAAACCAGTTATAAGAGTATCACTAGAGAGAGAAAAATAAAGAGTATGAATGAAAAGATGATTGGTCGTGTTTTCAACTATTTAATGAACGAGTGAGTATTTAGTTAGGGAGCGTTAACTAATGGACGGCTATATTAATAGAGAAGAGTTTATTCAGGAACTTATTTTACGAGAACAAATAAGGGACCTAGCAAAAGAAGCATATGCGAATCACAGTCACAAGCAAAATCAACAGGTATTAGAAGAAAACAAACTCCGAGATTTGATTAGAAAATTGGTTTTGGAAGCTGCTGAAGACCCTTCGCCTCATGAGAACACTGGAATTAATGTTTTGGCTGATTTGCTCAAGAAAATCATTCCTCAAGTTGAAACAGAATATAAGTTGTTGACAACTGACCCAGAGCAAAGAGAATCTTTCCGCGCCCATGTTGTTAATGCTGCGCAAAATGCTTTGGCCACTACGAGAGTGACTGATAAAAGCCAAGAAGGGGATATGGAAATGGCATTGCCGCCAATGCAAGAGCAGGAAGATGAGGAAGTAGATATCAATTTAGATGTGAAGGCTGGTGCTGAACAGGACGATGAGAAATTTATTGATATTGAAGACGCTCCGACCCCTGAAGAGGGTGAAGAGGAAGAGGATACTTTCGGTTTAGAGGGGGAAGATGAAACAGGACGAAATTTCGCTCAACGAGCTTTTGAGAAAATTGAAAAACAAATATTAGAAGCATATGCGCTTCTTTCAAATGAAGAAGATAAGCAATTGTTCTACGATTATTTAATCACTAATTTAAAACTATACTTTGATAAATTTGAGGATGAGCTTAGTTCAAGCTTGCCTGAACCTACCACTGATGAATACGAAGAAGAAGCTGAAGAAGGCGAAGAAGAATTTGGTGGGGAAGAAGAGCTAGGTGGCGAAGAAGAATTGGAGCTTTAACCAGCTAAGAACTATTTATAACAGACTATAACAGTCGCAGGAGGATATACGAGATGCCAAGTCCAAAGAAAAGAAAAGCAAGAAAAATGATTGGGAGAACTTTAGCTAAAGGCGCGGGAATGACTCTCGCCGCAGCTGTTGCTGATGATCTAGAGAACGTTTTAAATATCGGGCTTTACGGTCATGATAGTAGCGGAGGTTTTACACAGGGCGGCGCTCTTACGGTAAAAACTGCACCCAATCAGTCTATCCCAAAGAATGACGGTCTTGAAACTGTCTCCGAGGTAAACGCTCGGGCGACGACCACCGATTGGCACCTCACCGCAAAGCATCATTATTTTTCTGATGATACAACTTTGCTCGGCTTAACAGCGGCGAACCCTGCGACTGCTACTGAAGGCATAGTATATAGCCCAGAAGGACCGGGCGCAAAGATGATTCCGTCGCTTGAAGATGTTAGTGAAGGATCTGCTATTAAATTTTGGGTCAAGCCCACAGGGTGGACAGGCGGTCAGAATATCCGCTGGGGCACTGAAATGAACTGCGGAGATGCCTCTGATACCATCAAGGTATATCAAGGCGACAACGACGCTCTTATTACGACAATTACTCCTGATAGTTCTGGAGATAGCGCTGCTGATGTTAAGGGCACGATTGCTCACGACACGACACCCAACGGTGATTTCGGCGTCTACTTTGTCTTTGAGCGTGATTCATCCACTGCAACAGCACAGGGCGGCTTCCAAATTTGGTGGGAAACGACCTAATTCAGCTAGGAGATAGAATATGTCTGATTTACAAACTGTTTTGAAAAAAAAGGTTGCGCTTAGAGGCGCTGCGTTGCAAGAAGTTATTGATTCTCTCCCTTGTCTTACGAAAGATTCCTTGACCGAGGCTGAAGCCGAAGAAGCATGCGCGGCTCTTGCTCCGCATCTAGGAACTGCTTCGAAGGTTATGGATTTGATTCGTGGCAAGGTCACGAAGGCTGCGCAGGTGAAGAAAACCCTCAAGTCCGTGCTCACGCCCAAGTCTTATAAGTCTTTGCACAAGAAAGAAGCTGCCCCCAAAGAAGAGGGGTAGCTAAATGGCTACTAGCGGAACACGGTCTGAGTATCGGAGCGATCGCTCAATTGGGACTATCATAGTCGTTGACGAAGATGCGTCTAACTGGGAAGGGGATACTATAATCATCTCTGATTGTACTGGGAGAACTGTTACATTTACCGGAGATGATTACTCAAGTGGTGTCTCAACTGCGACTAAAGTAGATAATAATGATTATTTATTTGGCACATATGTGTCGGATGATAAGGAAGATATAGCTGCTGAGATTGCAGAGGCAGTTAACCTTGCCAATGCTAACGGCGATTTGTCTGTCAGCGCTACATCCTTCTCCAACGGTTTTGTTTACCTCTACCAACTAACCATACCACAGGTGTTTAATCAGGGTAGTTGGAAAACCATCGGGGGTACAGCAGAAACAAACGGTGAATGTACTACAAGAGACTTCGTATTAAGCAGTCTTCATCAAGGAGGCCTATTCTCCCCACATTACCGGGATACTGAATTCCCAAGTGACGAACTCTATCTAAAACCACATGTGGCCGTCTCCCCAGATCATATTTTACACCATTATGACCTTGACGCCGTTGACGCAAATTTTAATATTACTGGCACTTCAAATGACAATCCGCGACAGGCTCCGTTTTCAAAACGTTTCCAAGTAATTCGCGCTATAGCTGGGAATCAAACTACCACAGATTGAGGTGGCACATGCCATGGCGCAATAAAAGAAAACTATACGGAGCGAATAGGAACTATAGCATATCACGCAAGCTTCGCAATGAGGGGAAAACCAATGACCAGTTTGAGGTTACCCTTGGCGTGTTATCTTTAGAAGAACTGATCGCTCTCAAGCTTGAGTTGGCTTCAAAATCTGTTGGAGGTAAGTTGTATGGAATACCACTGTGGTATTCTCTTCCAGATATCACAAAAGATGCGGTGTTGAAGTATGCCGTGTCTGCTGCGAGGACTAAAATGGAAGCGGCTAGATTTTTAGGCGTGAGTAAAGAATATTTTTACAGACTTTTAAAAAAATATGACATTGATTCATTCTTTGAAGAAAAAACGCTTGACAAAAAATGATATTGGGTGTATATTTAGAGATACCAATTGGAGGGTGGCTTTAATGTGGCTATTATATGACAACAGTTAGTATATAACGATTATTAGGTAATGGAAGCAAGCCCTAAGACCGTGGGGGTGCTAAACTTGGGCAATATGGCATAAACATGCTACCCTTCAATGGCTCTCTTGAAGGAAACGAAAGTGGAAAGGAGCCTAACCTTGTTGGAGTAAAGATCCAACTCCCCCCACGGACCTGTTCTTTAAAATTTTGGGGACGATATGGATTCGACAGTGTATTAAAAACTGTTCGTGCAGGGCTGTGTGAGTGGCACAGTAAAAACATTCAAAACTTTAATTGCTAACGATAACGTTACTTTTGATTACGCCTTAGCTGCGTAATCACGGGGTGGCAGCAACCTTGTTAACCAAAGCTGCAAACAAAGGTTTGTTTATTTTCCTTTTTCAATAATAAACAATTAGTGTCTTTTGTGCTTGTTGGAGCCTAAAACCAACTAACCTTGTGAACGACGGGCTTTTGGAAATATATTGGACGCGGGTTCGACTCCCGCCGTCTCCACCAAACATAGATATAACAAAAGGAAGATAATGGCAAATCCAAGAAAAAGAAAAGCGAGGATTCTTGAGGCGCTGCGAAAGGCGGCTGAAGAACAACAGCCCACACCAGAAGAAACTGATGAGCTGATGGAAAGGGCGCGTAAGCTGGTTAAGGCGGCTGAGCAGCTAACTACAGAACAGATAGATGAAGCTTTAAAATTAAATAAAAAGGAGCCGACCAAAGATGGCGAAAAGAAACAAGCTACTGAAAAAAGAAAAACGACAACACCTAAAAAATCAGCACCAGTCAAAAAGAAGTCAAGAACAAGAAGAAAAACCAAAAAAACCAAAAAATAAAATTTGGAAGCGCATTGGCCTTTTTGACAATTATGAAGATGCGGCGAAGCACAAGACGAAGATTTTGTCTAGTGCAAAAGGCCCGTCCGTATTAGAGGTCAAAATTAAACGCTGTGGGTCGGAAGGTAATCAATTCCAAGTGAAGCTTTGGGCTCCTTCATTAAAAGGGAAAAAGTGAGATATTTGTTACCACTAATGTTAATGCTTGGCAGCTGTGCGCATAATAAGCCTGTGCCCACATCAAACACGCCCAGCGTTGTAGGTCTAGACGATATCTTGATAGAGATCCAAAACAATCTTGCTGAATGCGCGGTAAGAGTTTGGACGAGGGCTGTTGACGAACCTTTGTTTGAGGCGAAGGGAAAGCACGGCGAGACCAATTGTAAGATTTATGCAATACATAATCCTAAGCCAGAGGTAAATGAATGAAAGAATTTGATTGGGCAATTTGCAGTAAGACGAAGGGTGACGATGGGGATGATAATGATTCGAATGATTCAAACCGTGTACTAACCACAAATAATAGAATTTATTTTTATTCTGAGGTAAGTCGGACAAAAGTGCTTACTCTTAATAAAAGTATAACGGCTGTCGGCACTAGCTTACAGAATCGTGCGAATACATTGAGCTTTGAGGACCCCGGTAAGATTTTTTTACATATTAATAGTTATGGCGGCAGCGTGTTTGCTGGCTTGGCGGCGACTGATTGCATTCTCAGTTCCCAAGTGGGTGTTGTAACAGTCATAGATGGTTGCGCGGCGTCGGCAGCGACATTGATGAGCGTTGTTGGCTCATACAGACTAATGCATAAGCATTCTTTTATGCTAATACATCAGTTGTCGTCATGGATGGGCGGTAAATATGCCGAGCTACAAGATGATATGAAAAACAACGACCTCTTGATGAAAACGATTAAAAGCATATACGAGGAACATACAAAAATTCCTAAAAATCAGCTTTCAAAGATTTTGAAACATGATTTGTGGTGGGATGCTAAAACGTGTTTGGATTATGGGCTAATAGACAAAATTATTTAAACTTTTTTAATAAAAAGCTTTACTTTTTTCTCTTATAGGGTATACTTATTGGCTAACCCAGTTTAAAGGAGAAATAGAATGAGATTTTCTATCACTGGAATTACAGTTGCATTTATAGTTTCTATGATTGCTTTTATTTTTTCGTTTCAGGCGTGCGATAGCACTTGTCGGACGACAGAAGTTGATATTGTTGAGGATATTAGCGAATGTGCAATTGAGCCCCTTCGCGAAGCTGATGATATTGATGCTGTGAGCGAAGAAAAGGGCGATGCCCTTGATGACGATAAAGGCGTTGAAGTTATTGAAGACGAAACAGAGGAGACATTTGATACAGCTGGTATTTATGAAAAAGTTGAGTTGATTGTTTTTGATGTTGATGGATCTGTGCTTAGCACCCGTGTTGTTGAGAATATCTAAGAATTCATAAAACAACGTTCATTGGAAAGCCGGGGCAATTGCCCCGGCTTTTTATTTCATGAATGGTCTCCATATAGAACGGAAATATGTAAGGAACGAGTGTTTGCCAATTGTTTCATTTATAAACTCTCTCATTGCTTTATAATTTGGTGAGATTGTTATTTGGTTGAAATAACGAATTGTAGAGTGAACCATTCCTATTAGTTCTCCTTTTCTATTGAAGATGGGAGACCCAGAGCTTCCACCGATGGCGGGTATTGAATAGACTGCTCTCCCACCTTGGTCAACGCCGTCATAAAAGCCTTCAAATATTGGGACCATATCTTTAGAAAATATTCCTAATGGCGCGGCAATGTTGAAAACTCTATCACCGGGCTCTGGCTCAGATGGCGATATTGCAACTGGTTGTATAAATAGATTTTTTACCCACACCATACATATATCGTGTTTTATATCAAATTCAAGTATTTTTACAGGCTTTTGTTCATTGCTTAAGGTTCGTACAGAGAATTCGGATGAAAATTCTATGTTTGGCGATGACTGGTATTTGGCTTTAACGTCGGAATCGTCGCAGACATGCGCGGCAGTTAAGATATACGCCCCTTCAAGTGTGCTATGTACGGCCACACCAGATGCCACAGACCTTAATAGCTGGCTTGTGCATCCACTTTCATCACATTCGCTAATTGTGAGGGATTTTTCTACTTTTACGAATGATTTCCGTGGAAGGATCTTTCGTTGGAAGTTTGTTTGGAGATGTGCGCAACTTACAAGGTTGAGGAGCAAGAAAGCAAAAAGAAGGATAAAAAATATTAGTCTTATAAGCTTAGGCACATGACAATCTCCTGTGTATTTCACGATATAGTAACTAGGTAATGTTAAGAGTAAAATTCTTCTTAATATAGTATTTCAATTGGATTAAGAGGTGGAGGAACAAAAACATGGTTAAAAGAATGATATTGGTACTGCTCTTTGTGGTTGGCATACCCGTGTTGTCGGGACAAATAAGAGCTAGCAATATTGAAGATGGTGAAAGACAGGCATTATTGATTTTATCGCATACAGATGTAGATTACGATCAAGTCTTAGGTGGAAGAGAGATTATTAATTGTTTTGTTTGGGAAGAAATTGTGACAGTGCTTGAGGTTGAATCATCTGATGCAAAATAGTTTAAATCTTTCTATTTACTTATAGAATTAAAATGAGTAACCTATATGGCTAAAAAAACGTATCTCTTGGATACTAGCGTTTATCTTACTGATGCCAGTGCATTGTTTTCATATACCAATAACGATATCCTTATTCCACTTAAAGTGTTAGAAGAGCTAGACAAACATAAGAAGCGTCATAACGGAGTTGGTACCAACGCGCGACGAATCATTCGGATGTTTGATGGTCTTCGCTCAAAGGGGAATCTGAATAAGGGTGTACGGATTCGCAAAGGAAAGGGCATTGCGTATGCAAAGACTTTTGACCCTGAAGACCTTCCTTTAAGCTTTGATAGAACCGATCCGGACAATCACATTATTGGCACAGCACTGACTGAGCTTAAGAACTATCCATATAAAAAAGTTATTGTGGTGTCTCGCGATATCAATATGCGTGTCAAATGTGATGCTGTTGGAATTCCGAGCGAGGATTATAATACTCGTCAAGTTGTGAGGGAGAGAAGCCAGCTATTTACAGGGTTTGTTTCTCATTTAGTTGATGACCAGATTATTGAGAGATTCTATGATAGCGCAGAAGATGTTATTTTGGAAAAAGACGATGGTCGGTTTTGCCCTAATCAGTTTATAATGCTGGTATCTAACGCGAACGAAAAAAAGACGGCTTTATCAAAATTTATGGGGTATGGGCTTCCTCTTAAGGTTGTGGCATCATATAAAAGCGGAATTTGGGGTGTGGTGCCAAGAAACAAAGAACAGTCTTTTTCATTAGATTTGTTGTTGGACCCCGATGTGGCGGTTGTGTCTTTGATTGGAAAAGCAGGGAGCGGGAAGACGCTCATGGCCGTTGCTGCGGGTCTACACCAAGTTATGGAGAGTGATAAAAAAGCTACATACACAAAATTGGTAATATCTAGACCTATACAGCCTATGGGCAGGGACATAGGATATCTACCCGGCACTTTAGAGGAAAAAATGATTCCATGGCTGGCCCCCATTCAAGATAATTTGCAATTTTTAATGGGGAACGATAAAATAACTCTTGACTTATACCTAGATAATGGTACAATAGAATTAGAAGCTTTAACTTATATTCGGGGGCGATCAATTGCCAACGCTTACATCATTATTGATGAGGCACAGAATTTATCAAGCCACGAAATGAAAACAATTCTGACAAGAGTTGGAGAGGGCACTAAAATTATTTTAACAGGAGACATTGAGCAAATTGATAATGTATATGTTGATGAAACCACAAATGGTTTAACGCATGTCATTGAAAAGTTCAAAGAGTATAATCTTGCCGGTCATGTCACATTACAGAAGGGTGAAAGGTCAAAAGTCGCAACAATAGCGGCAAAGGTACTATAATAATGGATATTAAATTTAAAGATAAGAAAGAAACAGAGAACCTGGCGTTAACTAAGGTTGTTGAGCCGGATACGGATTTAAAAAACTGGCTTGTTGAATATGCTGGCGAGAGGTGCAACCCAGACGGTGGGTTGGTCACGGTTGGTATGATTGTTGAGGCCATGGCAGCTGAATTTCCAGAATTTGTTCTGGCCGTGGCCGAAGAAAACTGGGTTCGCGGGTATCAACAAGCCTTTTACGACCTAAGAGGTGATTTGGAAAAAGAAGATGAGCAACAATCGTCATAATCTTATACAGAGGATATCTGAATCAAATAGCCGGGGATTAGCTTCGCGACGAGAGTGGAAAGCTTTCGGTCGCGTGCAGATTTTTATTAAAGATCCTCTTCCACCAGATGTTGATATACAATATATCATTCAGGAGTTAGAGAAAAAGATTCCGCTTCAATTTGTTTCTGACTTAGACATAATTTATATTGGCCAATTTGACCAATTGGTTCAACGCGGTGTTGAGGCTGTGTATGAAGACGGTGCGATATATGTTTCTAATGAACAACCAACCGAAGATGAGTTTGTAGAGACAATCGCGCACGAAATCGCTCACGCATTAGAAGAGCTGGTCCCAATGGAGATATACGCCGATGGCGCGGTTGAAAATGAGTTCTTAGGTAAGCGGGTTAGGTTGTGGGCGATTCTCCGCGCAGAGGGCTATCTCTATAAAGACGGTGGTTTAGAACATTTTGAGAATGTGGCGTATACTAAGGAGTTTGATGAATTCCTTTATAAAGATATTGGATATCCAACACTAACATCGCTTACGATGGGGTTATTTCTTTCTCCATATGGGGCAACGTCGTTGAAGGAATACTTTGGTAACACCTTTGAAGCTTTTTTTGTGAATAATAAGCGAGAATATGTTAAAAAAATAAGCCCAGCGGTGTATAATAAGTTAAATGAATTATCTAGCTAGATAAAAGATGACAGTAAGGAGAAATGAAAAGATGTCAGAGCGAAATAAGAAATTTAGAAATCATTGCGACATTAGCGTAGCGCTGGACAGAGAAAATAATTCTGTTTTAGTGGAAGTTGAATATAAGGAAGACGTGCTTTTGCTATCAAAGCGTCATTCGTATAGGTGTGCTGACGTCGTTGAGGAGTTGTCTAGGCAGGGCCTCGCAGTCGGCACACCCACCGATGGCGGGCATATGGTGTTGGATAATAAAACTTTCGGTTCAAAATATCCTCATATTAGTCAGAGTCTTTGTTTCCCGCTAACGAAGGCGAAGATTGTTGAAGACGAGAAACCCGCGACCTCTGAAGAACCGTCTAACGATGATAAACCTAAAGCAATTGCAAAAAAGCGTCGTTCGCGACCAAAAACAAAAACAGGCGATGAATAGGGGCGTTGATGCCACACATATCCTTCTCTGAGTTAAAAAATTGGCAGAAGTGCCCTTATTACCACAAGCTTGTACATATTGATAAGCTTAAGGGGTTTGAGGGCAATGTACACACAGCTTTTGGTTCTGCGGTACATGATGTATGCGAGCGCATAATGCTAGACGGGCATCATGAAGGTTCGGAGTACCTGTTTGAAACCAATTTTTTAAAGGAGTTACAATTGTTACCGGCTAAGATAAAAGCGAAGCTGGATAAAAAATTGGTTTCAGAGATGAGACGGCAGGGCAAAGAAATTGTGCCTCTAGTCCTTGACGCTCTGGATGAATATTTTGGTTCGTATGAGGTGATTTCCACCGAAGAAAGATTGATGGAATCTATCAAAGAGTTTGCCGAGCACGAATTTATGTTTAAGGGTTTTATTGATCTGGTGGTTAAAACTGATAACAATAAACATCACATCATTGATTGGAAGACTTGTTCGTGGGGTTGGGATTCCAGAAGGAAAACCGAACCAATGACGACTTACCAGTTAACTTTTTACAAACATTATTTTGCCATCAAACATGGCATTGACCCTGCGGACATCGAAACACATTTCGCCCTTTTAAAGCGATCGGCAAAAACAGATAGGGTAGAACTATTCCGCGTAACCAGCGGCAATATAAAAACAAACAATGCTATTAACTTATTAGCAAGATCTTTGTATAATATAACACATAAGAACTTCGTAAAAAATCGCTTATCCTGCGAAAAACCGTTTAAGTGTGAATTTTATGGAACAAAACACTGTAGGTGAACATTATGAGCAAAATTAAAGTATTAACTATGTCTGACCATCCGTTGTCTCCATCGGGTGTTGGCACCCAGACCAGATACGTTATTGAATCGTTATTGGCTACAGGCAATTATCAATTTAACTGTCTTGCTGGTGCGATGAGGCATGACAATTATCAACCTGTTAAAACTGAAGAGTGGGGAGATGATTGGGTGATATATCCGGTAAATGACTATGGTAACCCTGATTTAGTTCGTTCGGTGATTAGAAATTTTAAGCCTGATATTATATGGTTCATGACCGACCCGCGTTTCTTTAAGTGGCTTTGGGAGATGGAAGACGAGATACGACCTGTGGCACCCCTAGTTTATTACCACGTTTGGGATAATTACCCCTATCCAACATTTAATAAAAATTATTACGATTCATGTGATGTTATCGCAACTATTTCAAAGGTTACGGATGATATTGTTAAGACTGTTTCGCCGGATGTAGAGAGACACTATATCCCGCATGCGGTATCGCCGGATGTTTTCAAGCCGCTTGATAAAGAAGTGGTTGCAGAGGCTAGGAAGAATGCTGGTTTCAAACCCGATCAAAAGATATTCTTTTGGAATAATAGGAACGCCCGTCGCAAGCAAAGTGGAAGCCTCATATTCTGGTTCAAAGATTTTTTAGATAAGGTCGGACACGACAAGGCCGTACTTTTGATGCATACGGACCCAAAAGATGAAGCTGGTCAAGACTTGGAAGCGTTGGCTCATTATAATGGTCTAGTTAACGGGCAGTTTCAGTTATCCACGCAGAAGATACCCCCAGAACAGCTAGTGATGATGTATAACATAGCAGACTGTACAATAAACATCGCGGATGCTGAAGGTTTTGGACTATCTTCTCTAGAAAGCTTATCGTGTGGCACACCTGTTATTAATACAATGACAGGCGGCCTTCAAGAACAAGTTACTGATGGGAAAAACTGGTTTGGGGTTGGAATCGAACCAGCTTCAAAGGCTATTATTGGCTCTCAACAAATTCCGTGGATTTATGAGGACCGTTTAAGCGGAAAGGACGTGGTAAATGCTCTTTATAAAATCTTTGAACTAACAGAGAAGCAGAGAGATGAAATAGGTAAGCTTGGTCGCGAACATGTGCTTAAAACTTTTAACTTTAAAGCCTTTCAAGATACCTGGGTAGATTTAATGACCAAAACTCATGAGAAGTACGGTTCGTGGGAGAATAGAAAGCATTATAATAGATGGGAGTTCACGGAGGTAAAATGAAAAAGATTATTGTAAGAGGTCCAGCGTTAAGTAGAAGTGGGTATGGGGAACAGACGAGATTTGCTCTCCGCGCCTTGCGATCGCATCAAGATAAATATGATATATATCTTGTTACCATTCCGTGGGGCGCTACAAGTTGGTTAACAGAAGATAATGAGGAGAGGCAGTGGTTTGACAGTTTACTACATAAAACCATCGCATACACTCAGCAGAATGGCACATTTGATGCCTCTCTTCAGATAACAATTCCGGGTGAGTGGGAGCGGCTAGCTCCTTATAACGTTGGGTATACTGCTGGCATTGAAACGACAAGATTATCCCCTCAGTGGCTAGAAAAAACATATCTTGTTGATAAGATCATTGTCCCATCGGAGCATTCAAAAAGCGTGTTTGAAACGACAAGCTGGGAAGGCACCGACCGAAACACCAATCAACAAATGAAATTAACTTGCGTTAAACCGGTTGATGCGGTGAGCTTTCCGGTGAAAAATATTGAACCAGAAAAAATTGATTTGTCGCTTTCTACTGACTTTAATTTTCTTTGTGTGGCTCAGTGGGGTCCGAGAAAGAATGTGGAAAAAACTATTCAATGGTTTGTAGAAGAGTTTCATAATGACCCAAAAGTCGGGCTTGTGTTGAAAGTTAATTTGGCTAAAAATTGCCTTATAGATAGGCGTCATTGCGAAGCTCGCCTTACAGCACTGTTGAGTGCATATCCAGAGAGGAAGTGCAAGGTGTACCAGTTGCACGGGTCGTTGCGCGAGGGGGAAATGACCTCTTTATATACGCATCCCAAAATTAAGGCAATTGTAAGCACTACACACGGAGAAGGATTTGGGCTGCCACTTTTTGAAGCCGCGTACAATGGGCTGCCGGTAGTTGCGCCAAATTGGAGTGGTCATAAAGATTTTTTATATGCGCCCGTTAGAGACAAGAAAACAAAGAAGGTTAAGGAGAAACCCCTGTTTTTGAAGGTTGATTATTCGTTGGAGCAAATTAAACCAGAGGCGGTATGGGAAAACGTATTAATTAAAGAGTCGCAATGGGCAGTACCTCGCGAGTCCAGCTTCAAGCAATGTATTCGTAAGATATATAAGGACCATGGAACTTACAAATCTCTTGCTGGAAAATTAAAGAAGCACCTGTTGAAAGAATTTTCAGAGGAAAACCAGTATAATAACTTTGTTGAGAGTCTGGGGATTCCGGTAGAAGAAGATGTGGACGGCGCAGCTTGGCTTAGTGAATTAAAAGAAACTGTTGAGGTTCATGATTAATTATTATGATTATGAAATATGTTTTTATAGCGGATTTTTTTGTTGATGAAATATTAGGCGGCGGTGAAATAAATAATGAAGAGCTGGCGGGACTACTTCGACAAAGAGGGCATTCGGTAATAGAGATAAAGTCTTTGGATGTTACATCAGATTTCGTTGCAGATAGGTGGGATTATCGTTTTGTAGTGAACAATTTCGTTAATCTTCTGGATGATGCGAAAGAGGCTTTAAAACAAGTTCGCTATATTATATACGAACATGACCACAAATATTTGAAGAGAAGAAATCCGGCGTTATTCGAAAATTACTTAGCCCCTTTAGATGAGTTGGTAAATTTAGACTTTTATAGACAAGCGGCTGCTGTGTTGTGTCAGACTGGGTTTCACGCTGATATTGTCAAAACAAATACCAAGTTGGAAAATATAATAAATGTGGGTGGTAACTTGTGGTCATCTGGTTCGTTTAAAGCGATGGAGGGATACCTAAAAAAAGAAAAGAGGGCTGGATATTCTATTTTAAATTCGCCTATACCGCATAAAGGAACTTTGTCTGCAATTCGCTTTTGCGAGCTTAAAGGGCTGCCATATGAATTGATTTCTTCTAATGACCATTATGAGTTTTTGAATAGACTTAGCAACAATCAAAATTTCGTATTTTTCCCCCAAACTCCTGAAACTCTTTCGCGAGTTGTTTGTGAAGCGCGAATGATGGGTATGAAGGTAGTAACTAATAATCTGGTTGGAGCTACAAAGGAAGAATGGTTCCCGCTCAAAGGACAAGACCTAATTGAGTATATGAAAGAAAAAAGGGAAGACATTACAGAAACCGTGATGGGAGTGTTTTCTAGATGAATACCCATTTTAAGATTATTGTTCCATTCTATAACGTTGAACAGTGGATAAACTTAACTCTCCGTAGTATCAAGCTACAGGATTATAAGAATTTTGAATGCGTGTTAATAGACGATATGTCTACTGATAATACTACTAATTTAATTCTTAAAGCGATAGCCAATGACAAAAGATTTAAACTTATAGAAAATAAATCCAAAAAATATGTTTTAAAGAACATTTGTAATGCAATAGAAATAGCATTGCCATCTTTAGAAGATGTTATAGTTATCTTGGACGGTGATGACTGGTTTGCGAGGAAAGACGTGCTGTCTATTTTAAACGCGACTTACGAAAAAGAAAATTGCTGGCTGACTTACGGAAGTTATATGGAATACCCTGCGCAAATAAGGGGCAAGTTTGCATGCAAGGTGTCAGAAGAAATTATTATGAATAATTTATTTCGTAATTCAGCTTGGCAGACTAGCCACCTCCGAAGTTGGAAATACGCATTGTGGAAGCATATAAATCAAGAGAGGTCATTTACCGAGCCCGACCCCGTAGATAAGAGCAATCATTTTTCGTTTTGTTGGGATTTGGCCTACATGTTCCCACTTTTAGAGCTGGCTGGAAAGAAAATTCATTATATTTCTGATATTCTTTATGTCTATAACCGGCAAAATCCTTTAAATGTTGATAAGTTTGCGCACCAAACGCAGCTGATGATGGAACAAAAGATTCGTAAGATGACAAAATATAACCCGCTAGAGAAAGTTTAAAAAAAGAGGCACACATGCAACGAATATTAGTAACAGGGGGCACCGGATTTTTAGGGTCTCATGCTGTGAAGAGATTAGCCGACATGTCGGAGATTGAATACATAGTTATACCAACTACAAAGATTAGGAGTAAAACATCTCTTGACATATTAAATATATGTTCTGACAAGCTTAGATTAATAAATGGAGATATCCGAGATTATGATTTTGTGCAAAGAGTGTTTAATGAATATGAATTTGATACACTTTTGCATTTAGGTGCGCTATCTGAAGTGAGGAAATGCCAAAGTAATGCCAAGCTAGCCTATGATACTAATATCGGGGGCACTGTTAATCTGTTGGAGGCGGCTCGGCTTTTTGGTGATTTAAAAGCGATTGTTGTTAGCAGTTCAGATAAGGCTTACGGGCGATGTGACCTCCCGTATACAGAAGACGACCCACTAGACGGCAAAGGCGTGTATGAAGCTTCGAAATCCTGTCAGGATCTAATAGCTCGCTCTTATTTTTATAATTATGGTCTACCCGTGGCAGTTATAAGGTGCGCCAACATTTATGGTGGTGCTGACGTGAATTTTTCTAGAATTGTGCCGAACACTATAAGATTAATTTTAAATGGTGAGCCTCCTATGATTTGGGCGGGAGCTGAGAACTTTATTAGAGAATTTTTATATGTTGAAGATGCTGCTGATGCTTGCCTTGCGATCATTAAAAATATTGAGGTTGCACAAGGAAATGCTTATAATGTTGGAAGCGGAGAGAATATTACAATAGGGGAGTTGGTGGCTAAAATTTTAGAAAAGTTTCCAACGGAGCTGAAAATAGAATATCGCGAAAGAAGCTTCCCTGAGATTAATAATCAATATACAGATTCTTCAAAAATTAAAAGAGATGTAGGGTGGTTTGCAAAAACCTCTTTAGACGAAGGTCTAAACAAGACCATCGCACAATATAAGAGAACGCACGCCTTATCATCAGAGGCAAGTAGGGTATTATGATTACATGTCTTCTTCAGGGTGGCTTGGGCAACCAAATGTTTCAAATCGCAGCTACGAGCGCACTAGCTTGGCGTCATGACGGTGTAGCTTCTTTTGACCTTGAAAAACACCATTTACCTTTTCAGGGTAGAAAAGCTTTTAATTATGTAGAAAATATTTTCAGGCTTGTTCCGTTTGTTGACTGCCCGCAGCCAACGGATGTATATAAAGAGCCTCATCACCATTATGCAGAAATACCATATCGGAAGAATATGATGCTTTTTGGCTACTTCCAATCCGAAAAGTATTTTGAGGATTATCAAGAAGAAATAAGGAATTTGTTTTCTCCAGATAAGACAACCAAAGAATATTTGCTTCGGAAATATGGAAGTGAGTTGTCTGGTGATGTTGCTTCTATTCATGTTCGTCGCGGGGATTACCTAAAACTTAAAGACTTCCATCCCACCTGTACAAAAAAATATTATATAGATGCCATAGCTCTGCTTCCCGAGGACACAAATTATTTGATTTTTAGTGATGATCCAACATGGTGTACGGATAATTTCGAGATACAGCGATTTACTGTCATTGAAGGAGAAGAAGATTATATTGACTTATATTTAATGTCAATGTGCAAAAATAATATTATTGCGAATAGTAGTTTTAGTTGGTGGGCGGCGTGGCTTAATTCTAATGAAGAAAAGGTTGTGGTAGCACCTGAAATTTGGTTTGGACCGTCAGGCCCAAAGGACGTTTATGATTTAATCCCCAACGGGTGGTTGAGAATATAATGTTATTAAATTTTGATTACTTAAAGAGAGCCTTTTCCCTTGACGTAGCGGGTGTCCTGCATATAGGCGCACATCACGGTCAGGAGTTTCAAATTTATCAGCAGCATAATATAAGGAACATAGTATTTTTTGAGCCCCTTACGAAAAACTTTGAAAAACTTAGGCTTAATATACCTGAATCAGAAAATATAAAGCTGATAAAGAAGGCGCTGGGGAATAAAAAAGCCACAGTGAAAATGTATGTGGAAAGTGCCAATCAGGGGCAATCAAGCTCTGTGCTCAAACCGGATTTGCATTTGAGGCAATATCCACATATTATATTTGATGAAACAGAAGTTGTAGAGATGGTCAGGCTTGACGACTTTTATGATACACTTCCACCAGCAAAATATAATATGATTAATATGGATGTGCAAGGATATGAACTTGAGGTGTTGAAGGGCGCGTTGCGGTATATAAAACACATTGATTACATTTTCACAGAGGTTAATAGGGCACAGCTTTATGAAGGTAATGCACTTGTTGAAGATATAGATTTATTCTTGTCAGAAAGAGGTTTTTCTAGAATTGCAACAGATTGGCAGGGGGGAACGTGGGGTGACGCGCTCTATATCAAAGAAGAAATTTAATTTAATTGGTGGGCCTTTCCAGCATGCTGATACATCTACGCTTTGGAAGAAATCCAAACACATTGAATGGGATTTCGGTGCTAAAGAAAATGATATCACTTTTTATGTAGATTATCAAATATTTGATGGTTTGCGAGATAATGATGGAAAAGAGAAATATGGATGGCTGTTAGAATCACGCTCTATTGTTCCTCAACTGGTTGAAAATGTAATTCAGAACATAGAACCGATTCTAGATACATATGAGGCGGTTTATACACACGATCAAAGGCTGCTTAAAATTCACGATAAATTTAAGTGGACTCCAGCATATGGGTTCTATATAGACTCTCCAGAAATATGTGATAAGACAAAGCTTGTGTCTATGATAACCTCTAATAAGACGATGACGTCTAATCATCATTTGCGAAATCGTCTAGCTAAATTATGGAAAGATAAATTGGACCTTTATGGGCGGGGATATAATGAGATAGAAAAGAAAGAAGAGGGTTTGGCACCATATATGTTTTCGATAGCAATTGAAAATGATTGTTACGGGAGCTACTTTACAGAAAAAATATTAGACTGTTTTGCGATGGGCACGATTCCAGTATATTTAGGCTCACCGGACATGGGAAATTACTTTAATGAAGACGGCATTGTTTTCCTTTCACCTGATTTTGATCTTAACAGTCTAACGGAAAAATTGTATTATAGTAAGGTAGTCGCTATAAAGGATAATTTTGAGCGCGTATTGAAGTATGACGTATTAGAAGATTGGATGTATGAAGAGTATTTTAAATGATAAAAAAATTGTTTTTACTAATGGGTGTTTTGATATTTTGCACCGCGCTCACATTGAACTTTTACAATATTGTAAAAGTTTAGGCGGTGTTGTGGTTATTGGTTTAAACAGTGATGAGAGCGTGAAACGGGTGAAGGGGGAAGCAAGACCGTTTAATAATCAAGAGGATAGAGCATTTTTGTTACGAGCATGCAAATTTGTGGACGAGGTAATCATTTTTGAGGAAGACACGCCTCTAGAGTTGATAAAGAGTTTACAGCCATTAATCATTGTAAAGGGCGGCGATTACGCGGCTGAAGATATTGCTGGAAGTGATATTGCGATGGTTAAAATTTTTGATTATATAGATGGCTATTCAACAACAAGAATATTGGAAGCGAGATGATATATGTATTTGACGTAGATGGTACTGTTTGCACCAATACAAAAAATGGAGATTATGATAAGGCTGAGCCCATTGTTGAGAGAATAGAGGAAATTAATAAGTTATATGACTTGGGGAATACGATTATTTTCCAGACAGCGCGAGGGATGGGGAGAACTGATAATAACGTGATTCAGGCTTATAAACTTTTTTATAATTATACAAAGCGACAGCTTGATGAGTGGGGTATCAAATATCATGATTTGTTCTTGGGCAAGCCCGATGGCGACTTATTTATAGACGATAAGGGAAGGCGAGATGAAGACTTCTTTGGAAATTAAACTTGTTTCCAAGGGCTGGGGCTTTGAAAAATGGATTGTTAATTGTGATGAATACTGTGGAAAGCTTTTGTATTTCGTAAAAGGAAAAAGATGTTCGTGGCATTTTCATAAATTGAAGGATGAGGTTTTCTATGTTCAGTCTGGGAAGTTGTTGGTAAAATATTCTGAAGGGGATGATATCGATTCAGCCAAGGAACTTGTGTTATCGCGAGGAGATAACTTTCATATATACACGGGTTTAAGGCACCAGATGCTCGCCTTAGAAGACACTGAGCTATTTGAATTTTCCACACAGCATTTTGATAGCGATTCGTATAGAATTGAGAAGGGCGATTAAATGAAAGCATGCCTGATCAGACAACCAGCTGGGTTGGGTGATATTCTTTTTTCTCTTAAGATAGCGAGGACAATGATTGACAGGGGATATTATGTCATTTGGCCGGTGATACCCCACTATAGCTTTATTTCTGAATACATTAAAATAGATAAACTTGTGTTTGTTGATGAGACTAAACATTTTCCCTTTAAAGATATATATTCGCGTAGCATGCTTGTACCGCCTCGCGAAGATTTTGTTTTTATACCAATACAGATTGCAGACCAAATTTATCCCCAATTGCCTATTTTGGGGAGTAAATATAAGTTGGCAGGGATGAGCTACGATAGTTGGCCTGATTCTGTGGAGTTTATTAGAGACAGGACAAAAGAAGAGTCATTATATTATGATGTTTTGCGTCTGAAAGATGATGAAGAATATACTTTAACAAGCTGGATTTATGGTTCGCCACCGAATTCTAAAGTTTTGCATGGCGCTAAGCCAATAAACAAATATGATAGGGTGATTAACCTTGAGTACATTGGCGGCTATAGTCCGTTTGATTGGAGCCTTGTCTTTGAACGTGCTAGCGAGATACATACCGTTGATACGTGTTTTATATGTATATTGGAAACACTGAGCACAAAAGCTAAAAAGAAAAATATGTATTCTCGTCGAAAATATAATGATTTTATATATCAGATTAGCCCGTATTTTAATGGTTCGTGGGCATATTTAGATATACACGCGCAGCGGCGTGATATATTATAATATTGGGGATAACAATTGTGAACAAAAACCACAGTGAAAAAAAGAAAACAGCGTTTAACGTGTCTACACCGAAGGACTTGACAGAAGGCTTGAAGGGGCACCGAAAGACTGTAAAGGGAGGCGATATCCGCTATGGTGACGACTCTAATGAAGTAGAGACATATAAAACCAAAGGTGCTAAGCTCAAAAAGTTTATTTTTGTAATACAGGATATGTCTTGGCTTTATGACCATAAGGCACAATTTTCTTTGGGCATTATGTATTTATCTACCAAGATGAAAGAGGCTGGTGTTGAGATCGTGGAAATATTTGATACCAACGACCACCCCATCGAAGAGATACCAGAAGCAGATGCTTATGGGTATTCGGCTATGTATAACACCTATCAGGACAGTATCCGAACGGCAAAAATTATTAAAGAAAGATACCCTGACGCCCCTTTATTGATCGGAGGTGTGCATGCCACTTTGGACCCAACAAATATGGACCCCATTTTTGATTCTGTTTTTGTCGGGGAAGCTGAAGATACAATTCAAGATTATATTCGTGATTTTGGGGAAGGTGCATGCCAGAAAATTTATTATAGAACAGACGTTGTAAATATTGATGATTTAATGCCAGACCGAAAATGCGTGACAGAAAATTATATTAGAACATCTTCTATTTTTGCTGGCGGTGATGAAATGACTACCGGAGGCGCAACAACAGTTATGTTTTCTCGCGGATGCCCCTTTTTATGCTCATTTTGCTCTAGCCCTAACTTTTGGGGCAGGAAAGTTAGATATCGCCCCATCGAACATATTGTTAAAGAGATAAAACACCTCAGAGACGATTGGGGAATCAGGCAGTTCAGGATTCAAGACGATACATTCACATTGAATTATAAATTTATTAAGGGGCTTGCTGCGGCTTTAAAACCTTTGGGAATATATTATCGGTGCTCAACGCGAGTTGACACTTTGTGCAAACATGATGATTTTTCTCAACTGCTTTGGGATTCTGGCTGCCGCGAAGTTGGTATGGGAATAGAGGTGGCGGATGATTGGACTTTAAAAAGACTTCAGAAGGCTATCACCGTTGAGCAGATGTATAAAGCGGTTGAACAGGTGAGAAAATTTCCAATTAAAATTAGATTTTTCTTTTTGATTGGTACACCATATGATACATACGAAACTATGCAAAAGAATATTGAGTTTATTGAAAACACGAAGCCTGACGCACTAGCTGTAGGAAATCTCATCGCATTTCCCGGTGATGATATGTATATTAGAGCGGAGCACCATGGAATCAAAGCGATTAAAGAAGATACTTGTATGAACATCGGCCAGCATTTGGATCTTAGACCAAATATTGAAAGATACGACATATCAGAGGAAGAACATCTAAAAATTATGAGAGTTTTTTATGATTATCTTGTTGAAAAGGGCTATCTTGCTGGGCTTTTTTCCATGCAGGGAAATTCTGCTCTAGCTCAAGTGAATGATGCCAGCGATGTGTTATGTAATAGTTCTACTGCCTGATGGGGGGCTTGATGATAGAGACAATAGAGTTTAACGATAAAAAGTATCCAATTTTTCAATCAGTTGCTCCCGCTTCACAGTTCGCAATACCTTATGCCAAACAAGTTTGCAAAGGAGAGGGCTATGATGTTGGGCCTGCGAAAAAGGCTTGGGGCTTTGGTGGCGCAATATTGATTGATAAAGAATTTCCTGATGAATGGCATGCTTTAAACCTTCCTAAAAAGAATGTAGATTATATTTTTTCTAGTCACTGCCTAGAGCACGTTGATGAGTGGGTGGCAGTAATGGAATATTGGCATGCATGTTTAAAAGAGGGTGGTGTGCTGTTTTTATATTTGCCTCACTATAGTCAGGAGTATTGGCGTCCGTGGAATAACAGAAAACATAAACACGTTCTCACTCCAGAAATTATAAGTGATTATATGCATTCAAGGGGATATAAGAATATATTTGTGTCAGGTATTGATTTGAATAATTCATTTATGGTGATGGGAGAAAAAAATGGCAACAGATAAATATTCATCTTGGGGAGAGTTGAACGCTCCTTTGAAAAAAATAATAGAAGGGATCTGATGCGAGCCGCTGTTCTTGAAAAATTAAATAGCCCACTAGCTGTAAGAGATATAGGACTAACACCTTTGCAGACCGGGCAGGTTTTGGTAAGAAATCTTGTTAGTGGCCTGTGCGGGGCTCAACTGCATGAAATAAAAGGTTACAAGGGAAACACAAAGTTTCTCCCCCACCTGTTGGGTCACGAAGGTTGTGGGATTGTAGAGCAAATAGGACCGGGTGTAACCACCGTCCGAATTGGCGATAAAGTGGTTTTACATTGGAGAAAAGGTAGTGGGATTGAGGCACCTTTTCCAAAATATATTTTAAATGGCAAAGAAATAAGCAGCGGCAAAGTAACGACATTAAGTGAATACTCCATTGTTTCTGAAAATAGAGCGACTACCGTACCAGATAGCACATCAGAATATTTATGTGCTTTGCTCGGTTGTGGTATGACGACTGCACTGGGAATAATTAATAATAATGCACATTTAAAATTTGGAGAAAGTATTTTAATAGTTGGGTGTGGGGGTGTTGGTCTTAATCTAATACAGGCTGCGGCCATGGCGAGCGCATACCCGATTGTGTGTTTGGATATAAATGCGAGTAAGAGAGAAAAGATATTAAGCATTGGGGCCACGGCTTTTGTAGATAATATTAAATATATCAGTGAAAGTGAGTTTGACATAATTATTGACACAACCGGCAATACGAAAGCTATTTCCAATACGATACCTTTTTTGGCCGATGGTGGACGTTATATACTGGTTGGGCAACCTTATCCAAATGAAAGTATTTTTATACCAAACGGGGTAGATCTTTGGTCCCTGAATGGAAAAACAATAAAAGTTTCTCAGGGAGGTGACACATCTCCGTCTAAAGATATACCTAGATATGTTAAACTTTACAATGCGGGGCTTCTTGACATTGATAAGATAGTCACTCATACTTTTGTCTTGGGTGAAATAAACGAAGCGCTTAACCTTCTTAGAACGGGCCACGCTGGAAGAATAATGATTAAAATAGGAGAAGAAGATTGAAAAGGAATAAATGGACGCCAGAAAAATTAATTAAGTTTGTCAATCGGATTGCCGATTATCATGATGCTGGAAGACTTCCATTCGCGCTTCACCTTGCCGGGGGAAATGAAGAACAATTGATTAGTATTTTTTCTGAAATCAAAGAAAGAGACTATGTGTTGTCTACTCACCGTAATATGTATCACGCTTTGCTTCATGGCTTACCGCCCGAGGAAGTAGAAGAGAAAATTCTTAATGGTCGTAGTATGTTCATGTTTGACCGTGGGCGTAATTTTTATGTTTCTGCAATCATCGGTGGCACTCCTGCAATTGCTGCGGGAATTGCTCTTGCGCTGAAGCGCAAAAAATCAAAACAAAAGGTTTGGTGTTTTATTGGTGACGGTATTGAGGATACTGGCCACTTTGCTGAAGCGGTAAGATATGTGGATGGGTTTGACCTTCCTTGTGTCTTTGTTATTGAGGATGACGGCATGGCGGTTGAGGCATCCAAAGCAGCGCGTTGGGGTAAAGATGATAATTTGCTTTGGCCCGATTGTGTTCGTCGCTATCACTACACTAAGACCCGTCCGCATATTCGTACCGGAAATTTTGCCCCTCTTAATATTATGAAGGCCGTTATGAAGACAGATGAGGAGTATTTTCCTCTACTTGAACAATCTACCGATTATGAAGTTGAACCGATTGACTTGACTTATAAACAGGCGGTGACGCAGGCGATGACTGAGATGGGCGAGGATGGTAACATCTTTATTGGCTATAGCATCGTACCCGGTGACGCTATGGGGACGCTTAAAGACGTTCCGCTGAGTCAAAAAATTGAAACGCCAGTGGCAGAAAATTTGATGGTTGGCCTTGCCGTTGGTATGTCTTTTGAGGGCGTGAAGCCAGTTGTGTATTTTGAACGACACGATTTTATGTTGGTTGCCGCTGATGCGATTGGCAATCATATGGACAAAATTGAAAGAATTTCTCACGGGGGATATAAAGTCCCTGTGATTCTTAAAACGGTCGTTGATGATGGTGGATTATTTTATTCTGGACCCACTCATCAACAAAACTTTACCCACACTTTTAGAGAGATGGTTGATTTTCCTGTGCTTGACCCTCAAACGCCCGGTGAGATATTAGCAGCATATCGTTTCGCCCAGAAGAGTGATGGTCCGGTTATGGTTGTTGAACGCAAGAGATTTCATTGATGAAGCATTATATATCGGTTGGCATCGGGGACATGATGAGCTTGGATGCGCTCTTGACGCCGGAAGAGAAATTGTCAATAACAGAAATTTATTGGGCATGCCGTTGGGGTATACAGCTTGTACCTTTGTTTAGAAATAATGAATTTTATCCAAATTTGACCAAACAATATACCATTAAAGACAATGTTGGGAAGAAGCATATGAGCGGGCTTGAGCCTCACGCGCTGGAATATTGGCACTTTAGACCGGATTTTAATCCGAATTTTAGCGTGGGTCTTAAATTATTTGGCCTGACTAGGGATGAGGTTTGCGTTATAGATGCGGTTTCTATTTTTCAAGATTCTTCTAGGGTTTATCAACATTCTTCATTTTTGGCTAACGCTAAGTTAGAAGATGTTCAGTGGGACGATCTTGAAATACAGCCTGAAGAATATATATTATTTCATTACCCCACAGCGACTAGACGACCGCGCAACGATATTGCCACTATAGAAGAGGATGACTGGCTTTTTGTTGAAGAGCTTTCTACAAAGGAGAATAAAAGGGTGGTTGTTATAACAGATATAGGAGTTGACCCACCTCTGTCTAATGTGGTTGTTTTAAAGAAGCCGCATATAAAAACAATTGTTTCTTTGTGTAAATATTCCTCTTTTTATGCTGGCTGCGATTCATTTGTTTCTTTATTAGCTTGCAAGAAACTTACGTCAAAAAATCTTTTTGTAAAGGGTCATGACTATATGCAGACTCACGGTCGCAGTATTAAAGATGAAATATTGAGCAGCGCATGGTTACAAAATCATTTTTCTCCTCACACCCCAGAAAATATTGTTAAATTTTATAGAAATAGGCTGAGCCACGCATGAAAAAAGTTCTAGTCATAGGCGAAAGCTGTAGGGATATATTTATTTATTGTGACGCTAAACGACTATGCCCTGATATTCCGGTGCCGGTTTTAAATGAGATTAGTAGAAGTGAAAATGAAGGAATGGCAAAAAATGTTCATAGAAACATTTTAAGTATTCACTCCGAGTGTGACATTCTAACTAATTCTGATTGGAATCGTATTACAAAAACTAGATATGTTCACGATATATCTAACCATACTTTTTTTCGTGTAGACTCTTCTTGTGAGGTAATCTCTTTAAATCTGGAAGAAGTGTGTTATAATTATGATGTGATTGTTATTTCTGATTATGATAAGGGGTTTTTAACAGAAGAACACATTGAGCATATATGTTCAGAACATGGCTTGGTTTTTTTAGACACGAAAAAGGTTTTAGGTGGTTGGGCTAATAATGCCGATTTTATTAAAATTAATGACTACGAGTTTAACCGTTCAAAGCCTTTTATAAATTCTATATTGCGTGATAAAATCATACATACTCATGGTGGATCCGGCTGCACTTTTTGCAATAAAACATATCCAGTAAAAAAGATATCTGTTAGAGACACGTCTGGCGCGGGTGATAGCTTTATGGCATCCTTGGTCGTGAAGTATTTACAAACGGAGAATATTGAAGAAAGCCTTCGTTTTGCTAATCAATGTGCGTCCAACGTGGTAAAACAGAGGGGAGTTACAGTAATATGAAAAAAGTATTGGTAACTGGAGCACAAGGGTTTATTGGCAAAAATTTAATTTCATACCTCGTTGAACATGAAGTATGTGGATTAGATTCGGAGTATTTATCTTTTTCAGATTGGAAAGCCAGACTACATTCTAAACTTGAAGAATTCCACCCAGATGTGGTATTTCATGTTGGGGCTTGCGCCGGTACGCTTGAGAAGCGCGTAAATTATATGATGATTAGGAATTATGAGTCTACTAAAGAATTGGTTAACTGGTGCAAGGTCTATGATGTTCCATTTATTTATTCTTCAAGCGCAGCTGCTTATGGTATTACTAAAGAACACCCTTCTAATTTATATGGTTGGAGCAAATACATGGCTGAAGATTATGTATTATTGAATAACGGGGTAGCGCTTCGGTATTTTAATGTTTATGGCCCCGGTGAATCACATAAAGGAAAGATGGCGTCTGTTGTATATCAGGCTTTTTTAAATCATCGCACTAACGGAGAAGCGATGGGTCTTTTTCCGAAAACTCCTCGTCGCGATTTTGTATATGTAGAAGATGTTGTTTCGGCAAATTTGCACGCATGGGAAAACTATAGACAATTATCTGGACGATATTTTGAGGTCGGCTCAGGGGACGCACGGACTTTTGAGGAAATGATGGATATTCTAGGTATATCATATTTTTATCGCGATATCGCTGATATTCCAGAGGGGTATCAATTTTTTACGCAGAGCAATAAAAACAAGTGGATGTCGGGTTGGGAACCTTGTTACGACTTAAAAAAGGGATTGAGTAGATATTTAGAAGTTTTAAACGAAGAGTTCAGGGAGACAATGTGAAAACAGCATTAGTTTTGGGCGCGGGTGGATTCATCGGCGGCGCGATGGTAAAAAGGTTGAAAAGCGAGGGCTATTGGGTCCGTGGTGTCGATTTAAAACACCATGAACACTTTGATATTACGGAGGTCGCTGACGAGTTTATCATTAGCGATTTACGCGACCGAAGCCGGGTGAGCACTGTGATGTTTGCTCCGAAGCAGTCTGGCAAAATGGATTCAGAAAATTCTTTTGATGAAGTATATCAATTTGCTGCCGATATGGGTGGCGCTGGGTTTATTTTCACGGGAGAGAACGATGCAGATATCATGCACAACTCTGCGATGATTAATTTAAATGTAGCGGAGCAAGCACTAAAGAAGAATATTAAAAAAGTTTTCTACTCTTCGTCTGCTTGTATGTACCCAGAATACAATCAACTTGACCCCGATAACCCCAAGTGCTCAGAGGGTTCTGCATACCCAGCCGCTCCAGATTCAGAATATGGCTGGGAAAAACTCTTTAGCGAGAGGCTTTATTTAGCATTTCACCGGAATCACGGATTGGATGTTAGTATCGCACGCTATCATAATATCTTCGGCCCCGAGGGGACGTGGGATGGTGGCCGTGAAAAGGCACCGGCTGCTCTTTGCCGCAAAGCCGCATTGGCTAGCCGTGACGGTGAAGATATTGAGGTTTGGGGCGATGGAAAGCAAACGCGCTCTTTTCTCTATATTGACGAGTGTATTGAAGCAACACGGCGGTTGATGCAGTCAGATTTCATGGGACCAGTAAATATTGGCTCGGAAGAGATGATTTCGATTAATAATTTTGCTCAGATGGCAATTGATATTTCTGGGAAGAATCTAAATATTCACAATATTCAAGGCGAAGAGTTTGAAGCCAAATATGGACATCCTTGTCCTGTGGGTGTGCGAGGAAGAAATTCTGATAACGCCATCGTTAGGGAGAAGCTGAATTGGGATTATGAAGAGCCCCTTCGCGTGGGCATGGAAAAAACCTATGCTTGGATAAAGCAACAAATTGAAAACTATTGAACAGGAGAAAATAAATGAAGTTATCTGATCAGGCTATGGCCGCAATTATGGGTGCGTTGCAAAAATGTATTCTGGAACAAAGTGATATTGTTCCGATTCTTAAGGATTTTGAATTTGATAAATCACCAGACGCCAAGCGTTGGGGCGGCGTGGGTGAATTGGTTATTAAGAACCCACCGAAGTTCTCTATGCAAATGGACACCCCCGATGTAGAGGTTTATAAGTAGTGCCGCTGTACGCCTATGAGTGCGATGCTTGCAAAGGCGCGTTTGAATCTAGACATTCTATAAAAGAGCGTTTAGATGAGTGTGTGGCCTGTGGGGTATCGCAAAAACTTAGGCGGATTCCCTCCGTACCTACCATTCTAAAAAAGGCAGAGAGAACAAAAGAAAAGACGGGAGAGCTGGTTAAGAAATTCATTGAGGAGTCGCGAGAAGAGTTAAAGAGTGAAAAAGAAAAAAACAAGAATAAGGAATATGAATGATGGTGGTTATGATATTGTTAGCACTAAGCCTTATCCTGAATGCCTATTTGGCGATTAAGCTCATACTCGCACAAAGGGCGATAGATAAAAGGGCGATAGGTAGTGCCATCCAGCTAACAAAAGAATTAATTAAAGCTTGGGACGTGGCTAGCCAAGTAATAGGCGAGATTAAAGAAAGGTCAGATGAATGTTAGAGCATTTTTTATTGTTTAGTGCAGTTGTTGTGGCCATTTCTAGTATTGTTATTAGTGTGGTACTACAATTGCAAATCAAGAAGATGGTAGGCTATTCTTCTTCTACCTACGAAGAGTTAAAAAAAATTGTTGGCAGCACTGCCGTTGTTCGTGGTGCCGAGAGGGAGCGAGAGTTGCTTAAAATGAGAATGTATGTTTTGGAAGAGGTGGGGGATTTAATTTCTGAAAAAATTACTATTCTCAAGAAAGAAGAGAATCCCACGTTGGTATCAACTCAATTGAGGAATCGTACTTTTAATGAGATTTTATATTCAGTCTCTAAGAGGATTGATGAGCTTAAAGGGGAGCAGCTAAATTAATGAGTAGCTTTTTATTTATTGTTATATCCTTCTTGGCCGTTGTTGCTGTTCTTACAAATATAATGTTTGTTTGGTATATCAGACGTGTTATGAATCGGTCGTCGCTTATGCGCGACGTTACGGATAATATGTTGAATGACCTTAAGGATTTTCTAGAGCATATAGATCAAGTTCATGAGTTGCCTATATTTTATGGAGACGAAACAATTAAAGACTTACTACAACACTCAAGAAAGCTTGTGGAAGATATAGGGGATTATAGGAATGGATTTATATTCGGGGACGAGGGGGAAGAGTTTGACAACGAAAGAGAAGAAGGGTCGTCGGAAGAAGAAGAGTAATTACTACTTTACTCATGAGCACGAAGATGCTATCGTGCGTTACGCCCAAACTAACGATAGAAAAGAGAAAGAAGAACTGTATAGTGTTTATATTGGTCCGGTCTTTGATGAGATGGTTGATAAGATTGTATATACATACAAGTTCACGAACCTGCCAAATGTTGACATTTTAAAAGATGAATGTAAAGCATGGTTGGCGACCATACTGGATAAATATGATCCGAATAAAGGGTCTAAAGCTTTTTCTTATTTTAGTGTAATTACTAAAAATTGGTTCATTCACAAGGTAAAGAAGCATGCTTCCAGATTACGTCGCGAGGTGCAGTATGATGATGTCGCGAAATCTCTTGAAGAAGAACACCTATCAACAACCAATTCATATGATAAAAAAAGAGAACTCGCGGAATTCTGGCACTTTTTGTGGCTGGAGGTAGATGGTTGGGATACTGGTGTCCTTAAACCAAATGAAGAAAAAGTTTTAAATGCCGTAAAAGAGTTGTTGGCTAGCTGTGATGATATAGAAATTTTTAATAAAAAGGCTATTTATTTATATCTTAGGGAGTTGACCGGATTGAACACGAAACAGGTGGTCAACAACCTTAATAAGCTAAGAATAAAATACAGGCAGTTTAAAACAAAATGGAACGAGGGCGAGATTTAGAAAACTTAGAGTCTTTCTTAAAGGAAGCTGTTAAAAACATTCGTGATGACAGGGCGATTACGTCTGCGTTATTGGCCGATATTATGGTGTTTTTAAAAAAGAACGAGCAGAACCATAAAGAGGTTGGTCCTGTTGCAGCAAAATATGTAGAGACCTTGCAGCGTTCAAACGAACAGCTTGTTAAAATCTCCAGTTTGCTGCAAAAAAGAGAAAGTCACCGTCGCGAAGGATTGACGGAGCGCGATAGAGAAGACATCTTTGATATCATTGGCAACGGGGGTAACCCTGATGGCTGATAACCCTAATCCAAATCCAGCAAAAGAGCATGGGTTTGGTATGCTTAACGATGTAAGTAAGCCAAAGATTAGAAAGAGATTCAATCTGACTGGTGGCCAGACTATGCAAGCTATGGCGGTCGCCACAGCAGAGGCGTATACCCCTAATGCGCTAGCAAACGTTGGTCAATTTAAGGCGATTGTACTGCGTGTTGCGGAAAATTCTTCTAAATTGGAACCCGGCTCGGTACTTGCCAATGTCTTTTCCGAGGACGACCCCGATGCGCCATCTGAGACTCCACCGACGTTGGTGAAGATTAAGGCAAGAGTCCCTGAAATTCATTCAATGCTTCCAATTCCAGAACAGTTGGGAAGCGAGGTAGGACCGCATCAACAAATTATTGATATGTATCCTACATTTGTTGCTGCTACAACTGCCGTTGAAGCACCGAAGGTGGGTGATTTAGTGTGGGTTGATTGGGGAAACAGGCAAAACTGGACAGACCCGGTTTATATAAGACCCCTCCTAGAAACAAAAGGCGGCGCGGCTGGAGGTGCAGGCGGCGATAATGGTCGGGACTCTCATCGTAAATGTGCTGGCAAGTCTTATGCCGCAAAACAGCCATCTGGTGATTCAATAGCGGCATCCAACGCTTCATTAAAACCATTTGAAGGGTTGCCAAGACACAAGCGAATCCCAGGTCCAAAGGGCAAGCCGACATTTGTATGGGGTGAATATGTTGACCCTAAGTCAAAAGCCTATTGGGAGAAGGCGGCTAAGGAGCTTCCACCGGGCAAGACGTGGATGGGAGCTATTCGAAGCAACGGGAAAGCAGATAAAAAACACAAACACGGCAAGCGGATGACCCTTGTTTGGCATGCCAACACTGTAGATTTTACCCAAGCTTGGGAGCTGATTTATTGGTTTCACGGGTTGAATGGATTTTCAAGAAAGAATTTTGAAAAAAGAATCATACCACAGCTTAAAACCATGGTTGAGCAGGGAAGAAACTTTGTCTTTGTCAAGCCTGAACTTCCTTGGTCAAAACGAGGCACCGGAAAACAGAGAGGCGCAAGACAGAAAGGCGCATGGCAGACATCCCATCCAAATTGGGGTGGCGATTTTGCAGAGTTTCATAAAGAGATTATGACCCAGTTTGCAAATATGCCCAAAGCGTCGTTTACTACCATTTATGGTCATAGTAATGGTGGTTCTGCGATTGCGCGAGCAGCAGTTGAGGGCGCGTTGAAAGAGGTCCAACCAGATAGGATTTTCTTTTCCGATTCAGATTATGGTTGGGGATTCCCTAATGGTGGCGCTGTCGGAGCAACTTGGGCGCAATATGTTAAAGATAAAGAACACGTATGGCTAACTATGATGACGATTAAGGACCACACCCCGCGCAAGCTCGCAAAAACGCTTTTAGCAAAACTAGCCGTTACGGGGGTGGATCTTAAGAAGCGCCCGATTTATCACATAGAAGCAACTAAAGGTCATAGTTGGTGTGGGAACAACGCTCTCCTTACAGTGTCCGAAGAACACAGGGCGAGGAAACTTGAGGAAGACAAAAAAAAAGCTGCTGAAGCCGCTGCGGCCCCACCTAATGATGACGAGGGTGAAGAGAACAAAGCTGAAGATATCGCCATCGCAGCTGCCGCAGACGAGAGAGCTGGCAAAAAAACAACCCCAAGTGAGCCTCCCAAGAAAGACTCTTCTGGGGAAAACCCCCCACAACAGGGACCTCCAAGCAGCCCATCTGAAAACTCAAAGCAATCTTCTACGGCAAAGAAACCGGATTGGAAGACCGCAGCCGCTACACCCTATCAAGAAAATAGGGTCAAGCTTAGTGAGTATGGGGCTTCTTTAGTTGGCGCAGCAGCAGATAAATTGTTAGTTGAAGTAGAACCTGGCGTGAAGCTTCACAAGCTGGTGGCCGACCGCTATAAGGCTTTTAAGGCAGCTGCTATTAAAGAGGGCTATAGAAGGTTTAAAATATCTTCTGGGTGGAGAAAACATAAATGGAAAAGCAGAGAACATTATGAAGAGACTGTTACGAAGAAGTATGGGTCTGTTGCGAACGGAAAGAAGTGGTTAGCCTATCAATCACCGCACGAAACAGGTATGGCGATGGATGTTAAGGCCCATGGGGTATATGCCTCTCGGGATGGTTCTAAAGCAGTACCAGAACAAAAAAAGACGGAGTTATTTAAGTGGATGAAAGACAACGCTCACAAGTTTGGTTTTACACCCTACAAGAGAGAACCGTGGCATTGGGAGTGTCGCCTCCCTTATGATTCGTGGGCTAGCGGAGAGGAATTTACAAAGGACTTTGCGACAAAGGTGACTTATATTGGGGGCAAGCACGCACAGCTTCCAACCGGCCCCAGTTCTGGGGGCAGCGGCCAGGGCGATGCCGGTGGCGGCACCCAAAAGTGTGTCAGCACTAACGGCGGCGGTAGTGGCGGCGGTGGTGGTGGCACCCCTGGTCCACACACCCCTGGCCCACCATTTACTGTGTCTGGCGGCGGCGGCCTTGGGAACAATCTTGTGGGTGGTCCAGATAACCCTTTTGGTGACCCAAACAAAGTTAACAAATTAATAAGTCTTTTTGTTATACACGAAACAGCAGGACACCCGAAGAATAAGTCTGGCTTGCAACGATCGTTGGGCAATAGAAGCAAAGATCTTGGTGTGCATTTTTGGGGTTCTTGTGACGGAAAAATTATTCAAACTTGCCCAGTTGAACGTCGCTTGCCGCATGCGAATTCAACAAATACTTGGTCTGTCGGGATTGAAGTTGCGGGGTTTTCTGTTGCCAAGCCGGATTACGGAGGGCCAGGGGGAGGTAAGTGGAAGTGGCGACTTGAAAGGGGCTTACATCAAGTGAGCCACAAGGGGAAGGGCGACATCGCTGTTGAGCCGGGGAAAAAATGCGCTTCTTCTGGCTGGGGGGGCAACCAAAGTTTGCCTTCGCCGCGACAGGCTGATTCCTTGTGGAAGCTTATTGTGTGGCTTTCAAAAAACCCCCCGAAAACACAGGGCACTTGGAGACATGGTGGCAAGAGCGGCACACCGGAAATTAAGATTCCTATTGCGTTTCCTTGCGTGACGGACGATAAATTTTGGTGGACAAAGTGGAATGGTGCGCCAACAAAAAGCGCAAGCTCAGCGAATAATTGGTTTTCCAAACACCGTCCTGCTGGTATTGTTTCGCATGCGAGAATTAAAAGTCATGTTGACGGTATATGTTTAGAGTACTACTGTTATGGGCGTGCCAAGGATAGGCTCAGCCACAAGAACGCTTATTATGCGATGGTAGGTGCGCTTTGCTCTGGCAAAAGTGAAGGTGGCCTTATTTGGACGAAACATCCAAAACATTATGTTGCCTTGGGCAAACAAAAATTTAAAGCAGCATGGTTTAACGGGAAAACGCGATGGTGGGTCGGTAACAGCAAGTGGGATGCACTAGCCAAAGAAAACCCGCAGTGGTTTGCATAAGGGAAGAATTTATGGTTAATATAAGAAAAGAAGCAGTTCAGCAAACGGGAGCAGACCCGAAAGCTTCTAAGCGAATTGCGAATTCATCCGATACAGCAAAGGCATCTCTTCAAGGTATAAATGGGGATCCCCTTGTTGAGCCTGTGCCTGAATTTATTGAAACACCATCGGAGAAAGTAATCGCAAATGCAAACAATTCTTGGATTGTTCTTGGCAGGGATCGTCATAGCACGATAGATAGTGGTTATGGCGGGAAGGGCGACACACAAGCAGCATCAATTGATATTGTTTGTGGAAGGATAGCGAATAACGCTCGTTCAGTTGATAGGAAGACTGGGGAGAAGCTTTGGGCTGATCCTGATTTTAGAGTTGATGCGGCGAGAATTTATGTGAGCCAAAAAACCGATTTGGACAAGAATTTTGGTTTGACAACTGGTCGCGTTGGGACATCATCTGCGAAATCAGGGATTGCAATGAAAGCTGATGCGATTCGTTTTATAGCTAGAGAGGGAATCAAATTGGTCACGTCAGAAGCTAGGACGAACTCTCAGGGTGGTACTATTCAAGGGGTGGTTGGTATTGATATTATTGCAGGTAATATGAACAGTAGGGCTGACGGCACGGATTTGCAACCCATACCGAAGGGAGACAATTTAGCGTTGGCATTACGGCGTCTTACAGACCATGTGGAAAAATTAAACGGTATCGTTACTACATTTTTAGAGATTCAAACAACATATAACCAATCAATAATGACTCATTGGCACCACTCTCCGTTTTTTGCGGCACCAACTGTGCCATCGACTGTTGTCATGGCAGACGGTGTGAAGGCGATGGCTGATTCATTAACCAAAACGATGGCTGGTCTGCTTTCTCATAAGACAAACCTCGCAATGTTTAAACACACTTATTTAAAGGCAAGCGGCAAAAAATATATATGTAGTCGCTATAATAATGTTAACTGAGGGAGTATCGTAGATGGCAGTGAATGACTTTAAGGTGACGGGTAAAGGTACAGCACCTTCCTCTGGTGACCTTGCGACTGATATCAATAAGATGATGATAGGCGTGTTTGACAAGGGTGTTATGAAGGCCATTACAAACGATATTATCGTGATGGGTGGCAGTCTTGACCAAGCTAAATTAAGCGCAAAGATTGGATTACTAAAGAATGATCATCTTGGCCAGGACCCTTCAGGAATTCTTGGAAGAAGCGGAGAATATGTTTATGACGTAAAACAACTAGACAAGGCTTTAGGTGGCTCTGAGCAATATATGCTGATGGAGTTTACGATTAAGGCAGCGATACTGCAATCTATCCTTATTGAAGAGGGTATCTTGACACTACCGTCTTCAGAAGAGCCCGAAGAGGAAGAAGCAACCACACCGGCAGAGCAACAGGAGGAAATAGAGCAGGAAGAAGAACAAGAAGAATCTGCTGCGGAAGAAGAGGAAGAAGAAGCAAGCGACGAGCAACCTTTAGAGATAACTCCTTCCCCTCCCAGCGTAGAAGAAGAAAAAAAAATACAACCAACTCATCGTGTAAGGACACAAGAGGACCCCTTAAGAATCCGCCAAGACCCGTCGTTTTCGGGCAAGATTCTAGGGAAAATGCCAAAAGGAACAAAAGTACACGTTGTCGATGAGTATTTGGGTAAAAAATGTGAGTGGAATGAAATTATAATGGTTGATCTCGGCGCTAAAGATGCTAGCGATGGGAAAGAATTAATTGATAAATTTAAATATCATAGGAGTGACGCACCGGATAATCTGTACGCGGGGCGTATATACGCGCATGCTTCTTACTTAAAACCTCTTTCTAATACACCCAAGTCTTTAGCATATACTTGTGACTTTGAGATGGACCGGCACTATCCCAGAGAGCCGCGTTGGAGAAATAAAGACCCAAATGGATTTTCTTGCTTTTACAATAAAAAGTGGGGAACTTATGAAACTGTAATTGAGACAGCATATCAAAGTGAATCTGACCTTGATGAAGTTGGCCTTACATTTGAAAAATTGCGAGAAGAATCTTTCGTCCTCGGCGTTGAAAAGCTTTTAAACTATTATTATAAGTGGAGCGACAAGAAAAGTATTGAAGCTATTTTGGGTGCGTATAGGGGTCCATATATACCAAATGGCGCGGCTGGTTTTCACTTAGACAGGCGACCGGGCTCGTTTATGAAATTTTTAGTTGCTTTTCCGGCGAAGTATTTTAATGCTATTCCGAGTCGTGCCGCTGACCTTTCCTTAATGACAGAAGCCCAGCCAGACCCGAAACTTCGTTCTATTCATTTTGATTTAGATACACTCAAGTCAAATATTGAAATAGTTGCGCAACAAATGCAAGTCTTTGATGAAGAAATAAAGGAATCAAAAGCGGAGATTGTTACCTTAGACCTAGCGGCTGAAAGGAAAAGACTTCTTGAGCTTCCTGCGGTTATCGCAGAACTATTGAAAGAGAATGACCAGTGGGAAGCTGCAAAAAGCATCCGCCGCGAAGGCAGAAGTTTTAGCAACGAAGCCAAAAAAAACTGGTCCGTGGAAATTGGCATAACGGAAGATTTCGCTGTTAAGTGGGTCTTATTGGGTTTAAGGGGTGAGCGTAGAGGGGAATCTAAATCGTTTCCTTTAAACATTAGCATGGGATC